>Ga0210395_10000015_pt1 | contig 258782 bp, 242 predicted proteins | sample IncBWH4OmetaG_FD_150861 | JGI IMG/M metagenome (GOLD analysis project Ga0210395, IMG submission 150861) | Forest soil microbial communities from Barre Woods Harvard Forest LTER site, Petersham, Massachusetts, United States - Inc-BW-H-4-O ... | reverse complement strand
GATGCGCAAGACGCATTGCGCAATGCCGAGAAGGCGCTGCAGCAGGCGCTCGACCGCGGCGCCAGCGACGCCGAGATCAAGCAATTGATGGATCAGTTGCGCGCGGCGATGGATCGCTTCCTGCAGGCGATGACCGAGCAGATGAAGAACAATCAGCAGCTCGCGCGCCCGCTCGATCCCAATGCCAAAGTGTTGAGCCAGCGCGATCTGCAGAGCATGCTCAACAAGCTCGAAGAGCTGTCGCGCAGCGGCGCCAAGGACGCGGCGCAGGCGCTGCTGCAGCAATTGCAGCAGATGATGGAAAATTTGCAAATGGCGTCGCCCGATACCAACAGCGACGACAACGACGCCATGTCGGCGCTCGACGAGCTCGGCGACATGATCCGCCAGCAGCAGGATTTGCGCGACCGCACCTTCAAACAGGGTCAGGATCAGCGTAATCCGCAAAATAACCCACAAGGCTCGCCGCGCGGCCAGCAGGGCAAGCCCGGCCAGCCGCAACAGCCCGGCAATTCGCTCGGTGAGTTGCGGCAAAGCCAGCAAGCGCTGCGCGACCGGCTCAACAAATTGCTCGATGAGCTCAAGGACCTCGGCTTAGGCCAAGGCAAGGACGGTCAGGACGGACAAGGCCAGGGTCAGTCTCAAGGGCAGGGCCCGGGGCAGGATCAGCTCGATCAGTTCGGCCGCGCCGGCGACGCCATGGACGATGCGCAGGGCCAGCTCGGTCAGGGCAATTCCGACAGCGCGGTCGATTCGCAGGGCCGCGCGCTCGACGCGCTGCGCAAGGGCGCGCAGGGGCTCGCGCAATCGATGCAGCAGCAGATGGGGCGGGGCCCGGGGCAAGGCCGCTCCGGCCGGCTCGGCCAGGCGCGCGCCAATCAGGATACCGATCCGCTCGGCCGGCCGCTGCGCGGCCGCGACTATGGCGACGATTCCACGGTGAAAGTGCCCGGCGAAATCGACGTACAGCGCGCCCGCCGCATCATCGAGGAATTGCGCAAGCGCTTCGGCGATCTCGGCCGCCCGCAGGAAGAGCTCGATTACATCGAGCGGCTTTTGAAGGATTACTAGTTCCGTCTCCGGGTGCGCGGGAGGGATGCCTTTCCCCGCGTTGACACACAGCGCCCGTGGCCTAGATTAGGGGTGCGTTCCGAGGGGTGCCCGAGCGTTGGGCTGAGATAAACCCTTTGAACCTGATCCGGGTCATGCCGGCGAAGGGACGGAAACCTAAGCCAAATCCCGCCCCAGTCCGCGCCTGCCCGGTTCGCTCGTAAGAGCGAAATCAAGGAGCATCACATGAACAAGCCCCTCTCCGAAACCGATCTCGCCACGCCGCAGGTCACGACCGGTCCGGTTGCCGGCTCGCGGAAAATCTATTCGGCGCCCGACGCGGCGCCCGATCTGCGCGTGCCGCTGCGCGAGATTCCGCTCACGGAAGGTTCGGGCGAAGAGCCGGTGCGGGTCTACGATCCGTCCGGCGTCTATACCGATAACGACGCGGCGATCGACGTTGAGAAGGGCTTGAAGCGCGCGCGCGCCGAATGGGTGAAGGAACGCGGCGGCGTCGAGGACTATGACGGCCGCCCGATCCAGCCGGTCGACAACGGCAATGTCACCGGCAAGCATCTGGCGCGCAATTTCGCCAACACGCCGCGGCCGCTGCGCGCGCTCGACGGCAAGCCCGTCACGCAATTGGAGTGGGCGCGCTTAGGCATCATCACCAAGGAAATGATCTATGTCGCCGAGCGCGAAAATCTCGGCCGGAAGATTATGCTCGATGGCGCGCAGGCTGCCCATGACGACGGCGAAAGCTTCGGCGCCGCGGTGCCGCTCTTCGTCACGCCGGAATTCGTGCGCGACGAGGTGGCGCGCGGCCGCGCCATCATTCCCTCGAACATCAATCACTCCGAGCTCGAGCCGATGGCCATCGGGCGGAACTTCCTGACCAAGATCAACGCCAATATTGGCAACTCGGCTGTCACGTCTTCAGTGGAAGAGGAAGTCGACAAGATGGTGTGGGCGATCCGCTGGGGCGCCGACACGGTGATGGATCTCTCCACCGGCCGCAACATCCACAACACCCGCGAATGGATCATCCGCAATTCGCCGGTCCCGATTGGCACCGTGCCGATCTATCAGGCGCTGGAGAAGGTCAACGGCGATCCAGTCAAGCTCGACTGGGAATGCTACAAGGACACCTTGATCGAGCAGTGCGAGCAGGGCGTCGATTACTTCACCATCCATGCCGGCGTGCGGCTCGGCTATATCCATCTCACCGCCAACCGCGTCACCGGCATCGTCTCGCGCGGCGGCTCGATCATGGCCAAGTGGTGCCTGGCGCATCACAAGGAAAGCTTCCTCTACGAGCGCTTCGACGAGATTTGCGACCTGATGCGCAAATACGACGTGTCGTTCTCGCTCGGCGATGGGCTGCGCCCGGGCTCGATCCGCGACGCCAATGACCGCGCGCAATTCGCCGAGCTTGAAACGCTCGGCGAGCTCACCAAAGTGGCCTGGAACAAAGGCTGCCAGGTGATGATCGAGGGCCCCGGCCACGTGCCGCTGCACAAGATCAAGATCAATGTCGACAAGCAGCTCAAGGAATGCGGCGAGGCGCCGTTCTACACCTTGGGCCCGCTCGTCACCGACATCGCGCCGGGCTACGACCACATCACGTCGGCGATCGGCGCCGCCATGATCGGCTGGTTCGGCACCGCCATGCTCTGCTACGTCACGCCGAAGGAGCATCTCGGGCTGCCGGACAGGAACGACGTCAAGGACGGCGTCATCGCCTACAAGATCGCGGCCCATGCCGCGGACCTCGCCAAGGGCCATCCGGCGGCGCAACTGCGCGACGATGCACTCAGCCGCGCCCGCTTCGACTTCCGCTGGATCGACCAGTTCCACCTGTCGCTCGATCCCGACACCGCGCTGAAATATCACGACGAGACGCTGCCCAAGGACGCGCACAAAGTGGCGCATTTCTGCTCCATGTGCGGGCCGAAATTCTGCTCGATGAAGATCACGGCGGACGTCCGCGAATATGCGGCGACGCTCAACGATCAGCAGCAGGGGATGGCGGACATGTCGAAGAAGTTCATTGACATGGGGGCGCAGGTTTATGTCGAGGCGGATAAGGTGAAGGAGAGTAATAAGGCGTTGTAGGCGTCACCCTGAGGCGCCCGCCGAAGCGATCTCCGCGAAGGCGGGCCTCGACGGATCGCGGCAGTGCCGCTCTCTCCGCCATCATGCCCGGACTTTACCAGGGCATCCAATTTGGGCGAGCCGCGTGGCGGGCCGCTGATCAAAGATGAAGCTAAAGGTCTGGAAATTCGAATATGAGTTTGACCGGGACGACGCAAAAATTGTCGTCCCAATCATATTATTGATTGTTGCGATCTCGACAACGAGTCTTCCAGCAGTTTTATTGATTGGATTAGCTGTTGGCTATTATCTGCTCTACTTTTTCCTCAAAGATCTCGTTTTGATGATCAAGGATACAATTGCTAAATGGAGAATGCGTTGTCCGAACTGTGGAAATCGGAAAATCATTCTGCAGGGCTATCAGGGCTACAAATCTGATGAACAATATTCCTACTATTTTTGTGATGGCTGCGAGACCACGTCGATTCTTACCGATGGCGGACTGCTGCAGTTAAAGTGAAAAACACTTGTGGGGCTGTCTTCTTTTCGTCCGCGCGGTAGGCGAAAGACATCGGCGTAACAAGCCGCTCAATCCGGGCCCCACGCGCTCAATGCATCCCGCGCGCCAAACCTTTGCATCAACCGGCTTGTTAGCTCTTCGCTTGCCGGCTCTTCCGCCAATCCGACAACGACACGGCCGAAGCTACGGCGGGGCGTTTTTTCGTCTTGCCGGCCTTCTTCTTCACCGGCGCCGGCGGCGGGGCGGCGAGGATGGCGGCGTCTCGCGCCAGCCGAAGCGCTTTGAGGCGCGCGATCTTGGTTGAAAGCGCGTCGGCGCGGACTTCGTATTCGGTCGGGCCGTTGTGGCCGTCCTCGATCCGCGTCAGCTTTTTGAATTGATCGTCTGCTCGCTTGTTGATCGAAATGCTCGACATGTTCGCCATGTAAGTTCCTTTGCAATCCCCGCCCGCGGCGCGGGCGAGGCCAGGTTCTGTTACTTACGCACCGTTACTTGCGCGCTTCGCTCTGCTGCCAGCGAGAGTTACCGGCAATAGTGGCGATAGCCGTCGTCGCCCAGGAAGGTCCCGGAGGCCGGATCGAAGGATTGGTAGCGCGCGGCGCAATAACTCAATCGTGCGTTTTGCGCTGCCAAAGGCTGTGCCGTCACCACCGGCGCACGGCCATCAGTCCGAGCGGCGCATAGCCGGCATTATATTCGCCACCATTGTACTGGCCGTAGCCATAACCGTTGCCATAGCTATCGCCTAAGGAGACGACGCCGCCGTTATAGGAATAGCCGGCAATACCGGTGCCATAGCTGTCGCCTGACGGAACGACGCCGCCGTTATAGGAATATCCGGCGACCGCAGGCGTGCCGTAAGAAGAATATCCATAGGCCGGAGCGGCCGAATAACCGGGAGCGGCGTCATAAAGAGGGGCCGCCCCGTAAACCGGAGCCGCCGAATAAACGGGAGCGCCAGAATAAACTGGAGCGGAATTCACAACATATTGTCGCGGCGCGTATGCATATTGTCGCGGCGCGTATGCCGTGGTGCTGGTCCCGTCGCGAAAGCCGCGGAGATAGGCGCTGCGTGACGCTTGCGCGTCACCCCGTCGGACGCCGGCGTCGTAGATGGCGGCGGCGCTCATATACAGCTTCTTGCTGCCGTGGCTCGTCGACACTTTGAACTGGTTTGCCGGCGTTGCCGGATCGCGAGCCTCGGCCTGCACCGCAAAGCATGCCGTGCCGGCCAGGAGCGCAACTGCCGTTGCGCAGATTGTCGTTTTCATTGTCATGATAAGGGGACCCTTGTTGGCCCCGTGCCCATTGTCTTTAACACGCAGCCGCCCGCCGCGAGTGAACCAAAAAGATCACAATTGCGAATAAGCTGAAATAAATAGACGGTCCTGCGCGTCTTTCTGGGCGATTTTCATGGAACCATTTGCGACCGGCGCAAATTGTGCAGCGACCTGAAACGCTTCGGAGGTCGCTACTGCACCGGCGCCTTCATCTCTGCTATGTCGTGGTTCGGCATATCGCTTTGCTCATGCTGGTTACTTGTCACGGATCGCGCGCACCTCGAGCCACTCCGACAATGTCGCCCGAAACAAACTCATGCTCCGATAGCGCGCGACATCGTCCGGCATGGTGCGCACCGCCGTCGCCAAGTCCTGTGCGCTCTTGGCGTCGCGGAGCGCCTCGCGCAGTTGCGTGACATGCGTCCTGATGGTGAACAGCACCGCGCCGCTTGCGGGAAGGCGGCGCAGTGTCTGCCGCTCGACGCGCAGCCACAGTTTCTCGCCGGCATTGGCGGGCGTGATCGCCGCGGCGGTGGCCGCATCGAGCTTGTGGCCGGCCTGAAACAGTTCGGCGGTGGCGTGGATCAGCCAATTGGTGCGCCACATGATTGTGCCGGCGGGTAGATTCTTGAAGAAGCGGTCGACCGGGCTCGCCAGCTTTTCGGTATAGCCGGGTGCGGGACCGTGCACGTCAGTGAGTTTCTTGCCGATCTTGTCGGCAAGCCGCCAGTTCGAAGGAAAGCACACCGCGCCCGCCGTGAGCCGATAGGTCTCGCCCGAAGTCTTGTCGTCCGATTGCAGGATGCAGAAATCTTCCTGAATGAGCCGGCCGGCCTGTTCCAGCGGGTGCAGCGATGAATGCGCAATGTCCCATTCTTCGCCGGTCGCGCCATTGCGCAGCTTGCCGCCGTCGAAGGCAAAGCGGTCGGAATGATAGGTGTGCAAGTGATCGAGCAGGAGTGTGAGCGCTTCCTCCGACGCAGGGCGCGATTGCGGCAGCGCCTGAAGCACATCGGCGTGGCGCGTTGCCAAGAGATCGCGCTTCGTCGCCAGCTGCGCCGTGTAGGCCGCGTCGATCTCGATCCATTGTTCGGGCGGCAGCGGCTGTAACCCCATGCGCAGCGCAAAGGGTTTGCCATCGCCGAACGAAAGGTATGGAGCGGCCGTCGTCATCGGAGCCGGGATCGTACATTTCGGCGCGCGAGGCAAGCGTGGTCCGAATTGAATGGTGCGACACCTGCGCCCTTCGGACATGACGAAGCGGGCGCGCATTGCCTTGGTCTGCCGTCCTTATGCTACACTGCCGTGAAGCAAGGAGCCGGTCATGAGCGAGCGTGCGCTAGGATTTGTCGAAGAGTGGATTTCCGAAAATGTCAGCGCCGCCGATCAGCGGCCCGACGGCGACGATTCGCGGGCCAAGGCGCTGGCGAGCCAATGCCTTGCCGCGGCCAATGCGCAAGGCATTTCGCAATCCGAGATCGGCGAGGCGATCGACGATCTGCCGGCCTTCATCGCCGGCGCCATCGCCGAAGCGAGCGAACGTGACGCGCACGCCAAGGAGTTCGAGACCGACGAGGAAATAGAGCTTCTGGTCGATCCGGACCGCTTCGAGAACGCGGAGGAAGATGCCGCCGAGGATGCGGACGACAAGAAGTAGTGATGCTGCAAGCTGCCTGCGCTACGCCGTTTTGAACGTGACGCCGAACACCAAAACAATGTAGCCGACGACCGCGATCCAGAACGCGTGAACGCTGACGTAGTCGATACGCACGAAGGTCGATATCACCGCGACCAGCACCAAAAACGCCGATAGCCAAAACGTCCAGTCGGACGGTGTGTGCATCGGGAAAAAACTTCCGCGCCGGGCCATATTGCTTTCTCCACCAATCAGGGTCTGCTTGCCGCAAAATATCTCGGCGAGCCTAGCGCGCTTATATGACATGAAATTCGCAAATGTCTGCACCGGCACAGGCGCCGCGCAATCACGTGCCACAATGACGAGACAGAGGTATTCGGTGCTTCGCGATCTGTTCGCGCCTGGAGCATGATCCCGAAAAGTGGAAACCGGTTTTCGGATAAGATCACGCTCAAACTTAGAGCATGATCCCGAAAAGTGGAAACCGGTTTTCGGATAAGATCATGCTCAAACAAAGGTTCTAGACCTTGATCCGATTCAGTCGAAGTGGGTCAAGGTCTAGCGCGACGGCAGGCCGGTCGCTCCGGATGTGCTGCTGACGCTGCGCGTTATTGCCCGACATCCGCCGGCGGCCGCGGCGCCAGATCCGGCGGCAACGGTTTGTCGTCGCGCAGCTTCTCCGGCAGGCGCTTGAACGCAGAGAAGAAGCCGCCGTCGTCTGGCCGGGCTTGCGCATCGGCCTGAGCTGCCGGCTGCGGCGTAGCGTCGACGCCGGCGACCGGCATCGATTTGATCTCCACAGGCGCAGCCACCGGCGCGATCTGCATCGGTGCCTGCTGCGCCGCAGGCTGGGCGGCGGGCCGCATTGCGGGTTGCGGCAAGGGCTGAGGTAACGGCTGCGGCGCCGGCTGCGGCAAGGGTTGCGACACGGGTTGAGACGTCAGATCGGCGGTGCGCGGTGCTTCGACGCGCGGCGTGGTGGCGACCGCGCCGGTCGGCACGTCGGCCGGCCGCGCCTTCACCGGAGGGGTCGGCGCGCGCGAAGCCGTATCGAGCGGATTGTCGGTGCGGCGCTGCGGTGTGTCCGGCTTCGCATCCGGCTTGATGTCAGCTTTGACCGGATGCGCCGCAGCGTCAGCTTTGGCAAGCGCGGCGCGCACCTCGGCTTGGATCGCTTCCGGGCTGCGCGGCTTGGTATCGGTGACGTCACGTGGCTTTGCGTCGGGCTTTGCGTCGGCTGTGGCCTCGGCCGGCTTGTCGCTCGGCAGTGATTTGCGCAGCGCCGCCGCCGGAGGTGGCGCAAGTGGCGACGCAGGTGGCGACACAGGTGGCGGCGCGACGGCGGTCCGCGCCGGTTGCGCGACAGGCGGAGCAATGGCGGGCGCGGAAGCCTGTGGTGCAGGAGGCTGCGGCACAGAAATCTGTGACGGCTGGGGAACGGCAACCGGCGCGGTGACGGCGGTCGTGGCTGGCGCTTGCAGGGCAGCGGGGCTCTGCACGGCCGCGGTCGGCGGGCTGTTCAGATAGCCGGTGAAATGCGCAAGCACAAAGCCGCTGACGGCGGTGGCGACGCCGGCGGCCGAAATCTCCACGAATTTCGTGAAGAATCGCGAGAAATAGGAGTCCCCGGCCGCCACGAAAAATCTCCCCGCCACTTGCCTACCGAACCACCAGTCCGCCCCGCACCAAACGGTTGTTATGGGGCAAAATTGAGATGATCCGGGCAGCGATTATCGTCAATAATTGTTGAATTCCGGCCCTGTTCCGCGGTTTGGGCCTCGCCCGCGGATTGGATCCAAGCGGCCCTGCGCGGCAAAGCACATAGAGGGAGATCACAGATGCCCGGGCTCTTGCATAACCATGTTGCCGTCGTCACCGGTGCGGGTTCCGGCATCGGTCATGCCATTGCGCTCGGCTTCGCGCGCGAGGGCGCGGTGCTCGCGGTCCTCGACATCGACGGCGGGGCGGCGGCCAAGACGGCTGCGGAAATCCGTGCCGCCGGCGGCAAGGCACATGATCTCGCGCTCGATGTCACCGATCGGATGGCATGCCGCAATGTTGCGGCGACGGTGGCGAGCGAGGTCGGGCCGGTTTCGGTCCTGGTCAACAATGCCGGCATCAATCGCCGCAATGCCTTTGCCGGCGATCCCGACGCCGTGATCAAGGACTGGCAGGACATCATGGCGGTGAATCTCGACGGCATGTTCCATGTCACGCATGCTTTTCTGGCGCCGCTGCGGGCCGCCAAGGGCCGCATCGTCAACATCGCGTCCATTCAGTCCTTCGTGCATGTGCGGACCCCGAACTCACCGGCCTATACAACGTCGAAGCACGGCGTACTCGGCTTCACCCGTGCGCTCGCCGCCGAGCTCGGCAAGGACGGCGTGCGCGTCAATGCCATCGGTCCCGGCCTGATCGAGACGCCGCTCAATGCCCAGGTGCGCGCCAACAATCCCGAGCTGATCAAAATCTTCGTCGATCACACGCCGCTTGGCCGGGCCGGCAAGCCGGACGACATCGTCGGCCCGGCGCTGTTTCTGGCGTCGGATATGTCGGCTTATGTCACCGGCGCCATCGTCATGGCCGACGGCGGCTATCGGACGATTTGAAACACAGGGTCGCCCGACCGGCGGCGCGCTACTTCGCCGCCTTCAGCTGGCTCGCCGACTTCAGGATGATCTCGGGCTTGCCCTGATACATCTGCACCGTGCCGGTGATGGTCACGGTCTTGCCTTCGAGCGCGCTGGCGTTGGGAAATTTTGCGGCATCGTCGGCGAAGATTACGGCGACGAAATTATTGTCCGGAAATTCGCCGCCCATATCGATGAACGTCGCGCCGGACTTGGCCGCAACATGCACATCGGTGATGGCGGCTTCCACCGTAACCGGCTGGCCGACATGGGCCTTGGTCTCTGAAGGCGCGATCGTCTGCGCCTGCGCCGGCGGCGCGGCAAAGGTCACGGCAACGGCAAATCCGGCTACAAAAAGCACTCGCATGTTCGTTTCTCCTCATCCCGGAAGGGGACTGACGAGGATGGAACATAACATGAACAAGGCGCTATTGCAAGTTGTGCCCAAGGGGCAGGCCGTCGCGCGGCTTTCGTCAGGGCCGGAAATGTTGCGTAAGATGCTGCATGGCCAAGCGCGCCGCGACGATCGTCATCGCAGTCCTGGACGCGCTGGCTTGCGCGGCGCTCGTTGCCGTCTATTTCAATTCAGATTCCGATCACGCAACGATTGGTTTCGATAACGCCGCCGGCGTGATCGTGATGGTCTTGTTCGCCATCACGGGATTGCCGGCGCTCGTGCTCGCTGCTTTGCGCAGGGCGCCAAATACCGCGCTTGGACTCGCTTTGGCATTTCCCGGCTTGTTCGTTGTGCTGGCGGCTGCCGTGGTCTGCTATTTTGCAACTCTGTCGTGATCGGCGCGCAACGAGGGTCTCAGCCGCGCCGGCCTTCCTTGGCTTCGTCGTCGAGCCAATCGGCGAGGCGGCCTGAACCGTTGCCCGAGGACTTGCCGCCGGTTTTGCCTTTCTTGGCGGGGGCGGATTTGCGCTTCGTCGCTTGCGGCGGACTGGCGGCATCGCGGGCCAGACGCAGCGCGCGCAGCCGCTCGGTCTTGGCGCGGGTAGCCAGGGCGGCGGCCTCGTATTCGGCTAATGCCTGTTTCGCGTCGTCCAAACGCTGGGTTTTTGCAAACTGGGCGTTCGCCTGATTTTTCTCCGAACCGTTGTCCATCGTTCCGTCCTGTGCCGTGTATTGCGGCCGGTTAGGTAGCGGCATATGGCGCGCGGGACAAGCCGGTAGGATTTCGGGCCTGCGGGTCGGGCCCTTACCTTTTTATGAACCTTTGAGCTTTATCGGCGTTACTCGTGTCGACGGGTCTGGCGATGGCGGGGAATGATGCGTTTCGCGGCAGCGTTTTGGCTCGCCGGCGTGCGGGCCGCAATCCTATTGACCGGTGCCTTATTGGCCGGTGTCTTGCTTGCCGGTGTCTTGCCGGCGGCGGCGGAAAAGCCGGGAGTCGCTGCGATCTGCACGCAGTCCGGCATGACCGCAAGCGGGGAGCGCTTTGCGCCGGAGCGGCTCACCGCGGCCCATCGCACACTGCCGTTCGGAACGATGGTGCGCGTCACCAATATGCGCAACGGCCGCAGCGTCGTCGTGCGCATCAACGATCGCGGACCGTTCAACAAGCAGCGCGTCATCGACGTCTCGCCCGCCGCCGCCAAGCAGTTGCAGTTTTCCGGATTGACGCTGGTGACGCTCGACGTGATGCCGGCCAAGCAATAAGCGCGGAGTGCTTGGCGTTATTTGCCGGCCGCCTTCCGCAGAGCGGCATTGATGCGGTCCTGCCAGCCCGGGCCGCCTTCCTGAAAAAAATCGAGCACGTCACGATCGAGACGTAGCGTGACTTGTTCCTTCACGCCTGGAATCGCCGCCGGCGCCTTCGGCGGTCCTTCAACGGGTTTTGTCGTGACCGCCTTGAAAGCTTGCTCGGCCGCGGTGCGGGGATCGCTGGGGCGTCGTGCCATGTCGGTATCCTCGTCGATGCTGATCTAGCCATAGCATGCATGTGCATGCGAATACAGAAATCGGGTGGGTTTGCGCATCGGCCTCGACCATCTGTCCTCCATACCAACATGGAGGACATGATCATGCACTTTCGTATTCAAGGCCTGCCGGCCGAGCAGTTCGCGCCGCTATTCGCACTCTCGGATCAGCAACTCGCCGAACGCGGCGCCGTGCGGCGGATTGCGGATGGGCCGCGGCCATGCCGCGTCAGCCTCACCGATGCCGCGGCCGGCGACGAATTGATCCTGGTCAATTACGAGCATCATGCCGTGGCGTCGCCTTATCGGATGCGGTTTGCGATCTATGTGCGGCGGGACGAAAAGACATTTGACGCAGTCGACACCGTGCCGGAGCAGTTGCGGACGCGCACGCTCGCGGTGCGCGGCTTCGATGCCGACGCCATGATGACCGGCTGGGAGTTGACCGAAGGCGCGCAGATTGAAGGCGTCATCGAAAAATTGTTCGCCGATCCGCGAACGGCCTATCTGCACGTTCACTTCGCCGCGCCGGGCTGCTACGCCGCGCGCATCGAGCGGGTGTGAACGAAGCGGGAGCCGGCTTGGGCCTTTGTGAGCTATTTGCTCACCGCATCATTGATGGCGCGCAGCAGAACGAGCAGCGCGCGATTGATCGGCACCGCAATGCCATGCCGTTCCGCGGCGGCGACGATGGCGCCGGTGAGCGCCTCGACTTCGATCTGCCGCCCGGCGAGGCGATCGAAATACATCGAGGTGCCGAGCTCGCCGGAAAACGTCATCAGCCGCGCGATCGTTTGCTCCGGCTCATCCGCGGCGAGCTCGGCGCCGTCGGCCCGCGCCACCGCGACGGCCTCGTCGAGCGCGGCGCGACAAAGCTCTTGAATGTCCGGACGCCGCAGCACCGCCTGCCGCTGCAGCGTCAGAGCCGTGATCGGATTGGCCACCGCGTTGATCAGAAGTTTGCGCCACAACAGCGTGACAAAGGTGTCGCTGCGCAACACCCGCAATCCGGTGCCGTCGAGGAGTTCGGTGAAGGCGCGGCCGGCCGCGTCATCCGGCACTACCAGATCGTCCGGACTGGCGCGCCGCATCCGCACATGATCCGGCGCCAGGCGTTCGCCGTTGTAATAGACGATGACCGGCAGCACCGTTGCGCCATTGGCGAGCGGGCCGACGCGCGCCACGTGATCGATGCCATTCTGCAAGACCGCAACGCGCGTTTGCGGCGTGCATAGGCGGGCGAGCCAGGGCGCCGCCGCCTCGGTTTGATGGGTCTTGGTACAGAGCAGCACCCAATCGACGGCCTCGGTGCGCGCTGGATCGGTGTGGCAGCGCAGCCGCGCTTCGACCGTGCCCTCCGGCCGGTCGAGGATGAGGCGCTCAATCGGACGGCGCGCGCAGGCAGTCACATCGTGCTGTCCCGCAGCGGCAAGCGAAGCAGCGGCGACGCCGCCGGTGCTGCCGAGGCCGATGACAGCGACGCGCGATCGGTGCTGGCCGGAAGACGAGGCGGACATGTGGATCTTTTAGGATTTTGCAGGAACCAGGGCGGCAGTTTCGGCCAGATAGTTGACAAAGTCAAGTATCAGCGCAGCTGCCGAATGCAACGCTCGACGCCGCGCCGGAAACGATTTTACCTTCGTGTAATGCCCCTGCTAGCTCACGGTCATGCGCTGGTTCCAGCGCGTGACCGGGCAATGTCAGAATTACAGTCAGTTCAAACAGGTCACCAGGCACGCCGAAACGCGCTAGGCGACGCGCGCGAACTACCGCACGGCTCGAATGGTCGAACTCGGGCTCGGCTGCCGGACGCTGTTCCCCGATTCATCGAAAGAGCCATAACCCCAATAGCCCGGTGCGGAGTCGTAGAGCGGCGCCGCATACCCCGGAGCATATTGGTACACATAGCCTGGCGCGACATAAGTCGGAGCGGCTGGATAGACGTAGACATAGCCTTGGGCCAAAGCAGGGGAACTTGCCGTCAACGTTGCCACCGACATACCGGCTGCAACAAGCGCGGCCGCGATAGGAAGCTTTGTCATGACGCGATCTCCGGGTCCTTATTTCCTCGTGCGTAAACTGCAGCCGTCACGAGTTCGTTCCCGGCCCCGCCGGTTGTGCTCGTTCACAAGGATTTGCTCACCGCGAGGTTATGTGCCCGTCTTGAAGGCCTCGAGCCGCAGCGGCAGAACCGCGCCGAACCAGGCGGCATGCGCGGTATGATCGGTTAGATCGTCGCCGGTTTCCGGATGAAGCAGCACCGTCAAGCCGTCGCGGTTGAGCATCAGCCACGGCACGAACGTCGCCAGCATCTCGGTCGGAAATGCGATCTGATACATGGATTGCGGATGCGGGCCGACCAGCTCGTCGTGCCACCGCCCGAGCTTGGCCGAGGGAAACAATTCGGCGACGCGTAGGCGCAGCCGCTCGGCACGGTCGCGGCTGCGCTTCGGGTCATAATAGACATGGGCGTGATAGTCCTTGATATCGCTCGGATCAGGCATGTCAGGCGGCCCCTTGCTGTCGCGTCCGTTACCTTTATCCGTCATCATTGTGCGTCATCTTGCAACCCGCGCTCCGGCAATTCATCCTCGCCGCCGCCTGTAACAATCGAGTGCGCGCGATGCTGACGCTTTATTCCTATCCCGAACTGTTCGGCGTAGCGGACAACAACGGCTACGGCTTGAAGGTTTTCACGTTTTTGCGCCTGTGCGGCGTGCCGTTCCGGCATGAGCACATCGTTGATACGGCGGCGGCGCCGCGCGGCCAGCTGCCTTATATCACCGATGACGGCGAAACGATCGGCGACAGCGACACCATCATCGCGTTTCTCATCCGCAAATATCGCCTGACCATTGATGATGCGCTGACTCCTGCGCAGCGCGACACCGATCTCCTGATCGCGCGCATGCTCGACGATCTCTATTGGGTCATGTCCTATTCGCGCTGGAAGGACGATCGCTACTGGCCGGCGTTCCGCGACGCGCTGTTACAGCAGCACCCGAGCCTTACCGAAGCCGTGTTACAAAAGGCGCGCGAGTTCAATGCCCAGCGTTATCATTTCCAGGGCATCGGCCGCTATGCGCCGGACGCCGCCTTTGCCCGCGGCCTTGCCGATCTCGGCGTCCTGGCCGACCTTATTCCGCCGGCAGGCTTTCTGCATGGGGCAAAGCCGACCAGCATCGATGCCGGCATCTACGGCTTCATCGCCAATATCTATTTCTACGACATCGAAACGCCGCTGAAGCAATTCGTCGTCGCGCACGATAACATCGTACGCCATTGCCGGGCGATTCACGCCACGGTCATGGCCGAAGCGTAACGCCCATCAAGGATGCGGCGCGCCGTCGCGCACTTTGCCAAAATGGCTTGCCAGCGGCAGGCCCATAGCGAGAGCGCCGAGTGCGAGCGCGATACAGAGGCCCGCCGGCGGCGGCAACGGTGGAAAGAAGTAGACCACTAAACCGCCGCCGACCACGAAATTAAGCCAGCCCCAGACGACGTTCACGATCGCGGAGGATTCGCCGATCCCCGACGGCGAGGCGAACGGCGACTGGAATTTGTTGCCGCATACGCCCTGCACGAAATGGGGAATGCTGTTGGCCAGGAAAGCGCCTGCGAAGAAGTAGGCAACATATTCGTACCACGGCATATAAGGTCCTCGTTTTACTATCCGTACTGGGTCTGACGCGGATGGGGAAAAAGACAGGCGATGAGGACGGCGAGAATCCCGGTGAGGAAAATGCCGTCGAACGTGCCGGCGCCGCCGATCGAGGCAACTGGCGCGCCAAGCCCGCGCACTTTGTCGAGGTTCGACAGGTCCGCGCCGATCAAGGTGCCGAGACTGCCGGCGATATAAGCGAGCGGAGCCGCGTCGCGGCGCGACAAGAGCAGCGCGACCGCCGCCGTCGTCACCACCGGCACGAAGACCGGCACGGCGATGCCGAGCCCCGGCACCGGATCGGCGAGCATGTGCAGCACCAGTGCGACGATCGCGGTCGCGATCAGGCCCTTGGTCCACAGGTCGCGCTTGACGAGGAGATAGATCGACATCAGCGTCGGGATCACGGCGCCGCCGACATTCACCGCGATCACCGTGCCGGCCAAATGGCTGACCACGGGCACCTCATATTGCATGCCGAAGAAATTGATGACCTGGTCGGACATGACGCGCTCCGGCGGCAGTTCGGCGACCGGAATGTTGAAAATGCTGCCGAGTAGGGAAGCGAATAACAGCCACATTGCGGTGCCGGACGAGATGCCGAGGCTCTCATAGGCAAAACGCACCGAACGCAGCACCAGCACAATGAAAAACAGGCCGACCAGGATGGCAAAAAAGCCCGGCGCCAGCGGCAGGTAGTGATATTGGCTCATTTGCATCGGGACGCTGCTCCAACCTCTGCCAAATCGTCCACGGTATTATCTTAACCAAATGACTGGTGACATCATCATAGCCGCCTTGTAACGCCAAGGCGCGGGCCTATAATCCAGCGCTTCCTTCGCGCAAGGGATTTTTCGCGTGGCGCCGCCGGAAGCGAAATCAGTCACTATTAAATTAGTCGCCATTATTATGGGCAGCCAGTCCGACTGGGCGACCATGAAACATGCCGCCGAAACGCTCGATGCGCTCGGCGTGTTCTATGACGCGCGCATCGTGTCGGCACATCGCACGCCCGAGCGGCTTTATGCATTTGCCAAGGGCGCCAAAGCCGAAGGCTTCAAGGTGATCATCGCCGGTGCGGGGGGAGCGGCACATCTGCCGGGCATGGCGGCTTCGCTGACAAGCCTTCCGGTGTTCGGGGTGCCCGTCGAGTCGAAGGCGCTCTCGGGACAGGACTCGCTTTATTCCATCGTGCAGATGCCGCCGGGTATTCCCGTCGGTACGCTCGCTATCGGGCAGGCCGGCGCCATCAATGCCGCACTGCTCGCCGCCAGCGTCCTGGCGCTGAACGATCCGGCGCTTTCCACGCGGCTTGAAGCCTGGCGCGCGCGGCAGACGTCTTCCGTTGCTGAAAAGCCGGTTTCCGAAAAGCCGAAGGACTGAGCGTGAGCACGGCGCCTTCCGCACTCCAAGCCGAGGCCACGATCGGCATCCTCGGCGGTGGTCAGCTCGGCCGCATGCTCGCGCTCGCCGCCGCCCGGCTTGGCTTCAAGTGCCATATTTTTTCGCCGAGCCCGGATTCGCCGGCTTTCGACGTCGTGCATCGCGTCACCTGCGCCGACTATACCGACACGCAGGCGCTCGATCGTTTCGCCGCCGATGTCGATATCGTCACTTATGAATTCGAGAACGTGCCGGCGGAAACTGCGACCTTTCTCGCCGCGCGCGTCCCGGTTCTGCCCGATCCTAAAATCCTGGCGACCACGCAGGACCGGCTGGCCGAGAAAAAATTCGTTGCAAGCCTCGGCATCGGCACGGCGCCGTTCGCCGATGTCGGCGAGGCCGCGGCGCTGAAGTCGGCGATCGAGCGGATCGGGCGGCCGGCGGTACTGAAGACGCGGCGCTTCGGCTATGACGGCAAGGGCCAAGCCGCCATCAAGAACGGCAGCGATCCCGAAGCGATATGGCGCGAAGTCGGTGGCCAACCCTGCATCCTCGAAGCTTTCGTGCCGTTCGAGCGTGAAGTCTCCGTCGTCGCCGCACGCGGGCAGGACGGCGCGGTCGAATGTTATGACGTGACCGAGAATGAGCACCGCGATCACATATTAAAAGTGTCACGCGTTCCGGCGGCGATCTCGGAATCAGGCGCACAGCAGGCGCGGCACATTGCCGAGACGATCGCTCAAAAGTTCGGCTATGTCGGCGTGCTCGCGGTCGAGATGTTCGTTCTCGGCGGCGGCGAAATCCTGGTCAACGAAATCGCGCCCCGGGTGCACAATTCCGGCCATTGGACGCTTGACGGCGCCTCGATCTCGCAATTCGAGCAACATATCCGGGCGGTGGCCGGCTGGGCGCTCGGCAAGCCGGTCCGGCACGGCCGGGTGGAGATGATCAATCTCATCGGCGCCGAGGTCGAAGACTATAAAAAGTGGCTCGCCGTGCCCGGGGCGGCGGTCCATCTCTATGGCAAGGCCGCGATCCGGCCGGGCCGTAAAATGGGCCATGTCACCAGAGTTTATTGATCACCAGGGTCCGTTGATCACCAGGCGTTTTGATCACGCGGCTGTTTTGAGAGCCCTTTGACTCCAGCGCATAGTAGCGTTGCGCGGGCTTGTAGACTTTTCTGCCTTATTCTGCTACACGCCGCGCCAAGGTGGTTCGGGCGTTGCGCCCAACCCTACCCAAGCCATCACACAGATCGACTGCAAAAGGAGCACGCGTGCAGGTTCTCGTCCGTGACAATAATGTCGACCAAGCCCTCAAGGCGCTGAAGAAAAAGATGCAGCGCGAGGGTATTTTCCGCGAGATGAAGCTCCGCGGCCATTACGAAAAACCCTCGGAAAAGAAGGCGCGGGAGAAGGCGGAAGCGATCCGCCGGGCCCGCAAGCTTGCGCGCAAGCGTCTGCAGCGCGAGGGCCTTCTGCCGATGAAGCCGAAGCCGACCCCGGGTGGTCCGGGTGCCGGCGGCCGGTCCGCCGGCCCGGCGCGTGCCCCCCGTTTCGGCTAATTGAGAGTTCGAGATTCGTAGTGGCGCGGGCTGTTTTGCCCGCGCCGTTTTTTTGGCGTTCTGGGCTACTATCGCCTGATCTCGCGGTGGACGAGTATGAGTGCAGGGGCGTGATGCCACGAGGCATCGGATGACAGGATCAGCTCTCACCGGAGCCGAACATATTGTCAGGCGTGCTGCCGCCAGACCGCCGGCGGGTTCGGCTATCCTGGTCGCAGTTGTCGCGATGGCGCTTCAGGCGCTGGCCGGCTGTGCGACCTTGAGCGGCCCGCCGACTTCCGACAACGACAGCGCGCTCTACGCGACCTCGCAATCCAACCTGGCTTCGCTCAGCGAGGTGATTCAGAAGCATCCTGAGGATCCGCAGGCCTACAATATGCGCGGCGCGGTCTATGGCGAGGCTGGGCGCAACGACGAGGCGCTTGCCGATTTCAGCAAGGCGGTCAGTCTCGACCCGAATTACGCGCAGGCCTACGCCAACCGCGCGCTGATCTACCGCAAGACCAATCGGCTCGACCTGGCGCTCGCCGATGACAACAAGGCGCTCGCACTCGACGCGTCGTATTCGCCGGCGTATCTCGGCCGCGGCATCGTCTATCGCGAAGCGGGCAAATCAAGCCAGGCCCTGGGCGATTTCAACAAAGCGATTGCGCTGAAGCCGGACAATGCCGAAGCTTATTACAATCGCGGCTTGCTCTATCAGAGCCAAAGCCAGCACTCGTTCGCCATCGACGATTTCTCGACCGCGATTGCGCTCAACGGCCAGAAGGACGAGCCCTTTGTCGCGCGCGGCCTGAGCTATCTCGCGGTCGGCGACAACAAGTCGGCGTGCGAGGATCTCGATCAGGCGGTGCAGCTCAGTCCGACCGACCTGCGGGCCTGGACCAGCCGAGGGCTTGCCTATGAACGGATCGGCGCCAAGGACAAGGCCGCCGGCTCCTATGCCAAGGCGCTCAACATCAACAGCAAATATGAGCCGGCGCAGTCCGGCTTCGCCCGCGTCGGCGGCAGAATCGGCCAGACCTATCCGACGTTCTGACTTTAGCCAACCTAATCCAAATCGCCGGCGAGAAACCGCGCCACGGCGTCGAGCGCGCCATGGGAATCGAGATCTTCATGGCCGCCGTCGAGGAAACGCACGATGTGCTTTGGCTTATTGGCGAGCTCGAACATTTCTTCGCCCATCGCATAAGGGACGGTGCGATCAAGCACGCCGTGCATGATCATCAATGGCGCCGTCACCTTGCCGATGCGCTCGTCGGAACGAAACTGATCCTTCATGAGGAAACGCACCGGCAGGTACCAGTAGTGCCGCGCGCCGACGGCTTCCGTCGAGGTGAAGGGTGCTTCGAGAATGACGCGGCCGACCGGTTTTTCCGCAGCCAGCGCCACGGCGACGCCGCTGCCGAGCGACTCGCCCCAGACCACGATCTGCGACACCGGATAGCGGGCGGTGGCGAAGGCATAAGCGGCTTGCGCGTCCGCGATCAAGCCTTGCTCGGTCGGCGTGCCGCCTGAGCCGCCATAGCCGCGATATTCGACCCCGACGAGACCGATGCCGTCTTTGATGAGCCGGCGAAAACGATCGACGCGGCCGGGCAGCGAGCCGCCATTGCCGTGGAAATAGATAATGACCGGTTTGTTGTCGCGTGGCGCGACATGCCAGACGTGAATTTGCGTCCCGTCGACGGCCGTCAGCGGCACTTCGTTGGCTTCGGGCAGTCCTGCGTCCGCCGGCGCGACATGGGCTGTGTCCGGAAAATACATCAGCGAGCGCTGTGCGAAATACACCGTCGCCGCGAGCGCGACATAGAAGACGAACGCAATTGCGGCGATCCAGCCGAGCACGGTCATCATCCGTCCGCGCGATCGCGGCTGTGCAATGGCGTGGATCGCGGAGCGCACACGATCGGTCAGGCGTTGCATCGCTCCGGCATCGGCCGGCGCCGCGTGTCGTCGAGTTTCCAGAGTCATCGCGCAATGGAATAGGCCGATTTGGCCGGCGCGTGTAGCCAAATTGGTGGGGTCACCAAGCAATCGTGAAAACAAAACCGGCCGGCTGTTGCGGCCGGCCGGTTGAATTCGCGTTCGTCAACAAAACTGCGTTACTGGCAGACCTGAACGGTGCGCCAGCGATAGCCGACGCCTTCGACCCACACTTTACGCTGGCCCCAGTAGCAACCGGGCGCGAGCTGCGCATAACCGGGTCCGGGGGGCGGCGGACCGTAAGCCGCGGGCGGCGGCGGACCATAGCCCGGCGGCGGGGGCGGCGGATAATAGGCCGGCGGCGGGGGCGGACTATTGGCAATAGCGCTGCCGATGATGGCGCCGGCGGCAATGCCGCCGATAACTCCCGCACCTACGGCGCAGCCGTAGCAGCCGGCATTTGCGGGGCTCGGTCCGGCCAGGGTGGCAAGCGCAACGGCACTCGCCGCGGCAAGCCCTAAGAGCGACTTATGCATGACTTTCCTCATGTGACCGGCCGGGTGCCGATCCGGAACGTGGATGAGCGGGAAGTCCCCGGTAAACCCCCGACTAAACGCGTCACACCCACTTTCATGTAAGCGCGACTATTTGGCGGAAGTGAGGAGCCTCGAGGTGTGCTCAAGGCCCATTCCACCCGACAAACGAATAACTTACGGCGTTCCTCACCAGGACACCGCTGGCGTCGAACCGGCTTCCCTATGGCGCGCCGTTATACGCAGGCGCGAACCCAGGTATAGCCGTTCCACAAGCTACGCCACACGCAGGTCGGCGGGGCGTAATAAGCAGGATACGGCGCCGCATAGCCGTAATAGCCGCCATACGGGTAGTAGCCGTAGCCGCCGCCGTAATAGGGCGCCGCCAATGCGCTGCCGATCAGCGCGCCGGCGGCAAAGCCGATGGCCGGACCGCCCCAGCCCCAACCGCCATGCCAGCCGCCCCAACCTCCGCGCCACGCCAGCGCGGGCGCCGACGTTGCCACGGTGGCGACGGCGAGACTTCCTGCCACAGCGAGAGCCGTCAGAATTTTTCTCATGACATCACCTCGATGATGGATGCTCTTTCCCGAAACCCAACCGCCCCTCTGCCTATAAAGTTCCCACTTATTGGTGAACGCAGACTGAACGAAGCCGCCTGAATCCGGCCATCTTTGCCGGCCGTTCACGGCGATCGGCCACAACTGCATTGCTTCAATTTCTTGGCATTCACTGCCGGCGCTGAACCGGCGCGGCGTACGGGTTATGCTTGCACGGCGATTCGCGCGGCGGGAAAAGCCTTTCATGAAGATGAGCAAAGCGGGCAAGCCCGGCCGCAAGCCGACTGTTGCGCGCCGGCCGCAGCCGAAATTGCGCGGTGCACCATCGCGCAAGCCCGCGGGCAGGAGCGGCGCGTCTGAGGAGACGAAGCTGCCGCGTGCGCCGTCGCGTGCCCAGTCGCAGTCTACCGTTATGCGGCTTGCGGCGGAGGTCGATGCGCTCGCAGCCGAGCTCGAAGCCTCGCGCGCCCGCATCAACGAGCTTGAAACGCGGATCGACATTGATCCGCTGACCGAGATCCGCAACCGGCGCGGCTTTTTCCGCGAACTCGAACGATCGCTGGCTTATGTCAAACGCTACGGCGCCAGCGCTGCGCTGATCTATATCGATCTCGACGGCTTCAAGCCGGTCAACGATCGACACGGTCACGCCGCAGGCGATGCCGTCTTGAAAGCGATCGCGGCGGCGCTCGTCCAGCACACCAGAACATCGGATGTCGTTGCGCGCATGGGCGGCGATGAATTCGCTGTGCTGTTGTGGAACGTCAACGGCGCCGCGGCGGCCGCCAAGGCTTCCGCGCTCGAAGCCGCAGTCTATGCGACGCCGGTGCGCTGGAACAGCTCGACGCTCGTGGTCGGTGCCTCGGCAGGATTGGCGCTTCTCGGCGCGCTCGACAGCCCCGCCGAAGTTCTGGCGCGGGCCGACGCGGCGATGTATGCGCGAAAGGCGGAGCGGAACGGAGCTATTTCTCCCCGTTCCCTCACGCAATGATATCCGGCGTGAGCTGGTCTTCGATGAAAGTGATTCGGTCGCGCAATTGCAGCTTTTGTTTTTTCAAGCGCTGCACCTGAAGCAGATCAGAGCCGGGCGAATCCTGCAGTGCAGCAATCGCGGCGTCGAGGTCGCGATGCGCTTGGTTCAGCCGCGCCAATTGGGCCCGAAGCTCGTTTTCTTCCTCTTGAGTCATGCCCTTTGGGTCACGCCTGGGTCATCGCCGCGTCGGTCGGCCCGCTGGTCGGCCGTTGGTAGCCCTTGGCACTTTGCCGCAATCCTCGCGATCGGAACCGACCGGCTTCCGGCCGGTTGATAAGCCGATAAGTTCCTCTCGATTATCGCGTTTTAGTTAACCCGGACAAGCCCATCGCGTTGATGCGGCCCTAAATCCCGCGCGGTGCAGAACGGGGATTTCCGTAAGGCTAAAAGCATACTAAGCTTGCGCTTCGTTGTCGGGGGTAGGAAGATCGAACTGGAAAATGAAGATATTGACGCAAGGAGGCAGGAGACATGGCGATTGAATCGCATCTTGCGGAACTTGAGAAACGTCACGAAGCGCTCGAAGAGCAAATTAGCGAAGCGCTCACCCACCCCTCCACCGACGACCTCCAACTCTTGGAATTGAAACGGAAGAAATTGCACGTGAAGGACGAGATCGCGCGCCTGCGGCAAGACGTGCTCGTTCATTGATCTAGACGGCCAGTTGCACGGCGAGTTTTTCTTCGCCCGCTCCCATACAATTTCCTTTCCGCGCCAGCGGAGAGTGGGGGCAGAGAGGCGTTTTTATTTTCACTTTTTGCTTGAAGCGGCTGCCGTGCTCACCCGACGCACCGATCACATCCCCTTCGCCATCTCGCGCAGCTTGAATTTTTGAATTTTGCCGGTCGAAGTCTTCGGGATTTCGGCGAAGACGACGTGGCGCGGGCATTTATAGGCAGCGAGATGGTTCCGGCACCAGGCGATCAGCTCTTCGGCGGTTGCCGCGGCGCCCGGTTTTAGTTCGACGAAGACGCACGGCGTTTCGCCCCATTTGTCGTCGGGCCTTGCCACCACCGCCACCACTTCGACGGCATGGTGCTTGTAGAGCGCATCCTCGACCTCGATCGAGGAAATGTTTTCGCCGCCGGAAATGATGATGTCCTTGGAGCGGTCTTTCAGTTGGATATAGCCGTCCGGATAGATGACGCCGAGATCGCCGGAATGAAACCAGCCGCCTTCGAACGCCTTTGCCGTCGAGGCCGGATTCTTCAGATAGCCCTTCATCACCACATTGCCGCGGAACATCACTTCGCCAAGCGTCTCGCCGTCGCGCGGCACCGGCTGCATGGTCTGCGGGTCGAGCACGTCGAGCGCTTCGAGTACCGGATAGCGCACGCCCTGGCGCGCTTTCTTCGCCGCCTGCTCGGATGGATCGAGCGCGTCCCATTGGTAATGCCAATCGTTGACGCTCGCCGGCCCGTAGGTTTCGGTCAGGCCATAGACGTGCGTGACATTGAAGCCCGCCGCTTTCATTTCCGCGAGCACCTGCTCGGGCGGCGGCGCCGCCGCGGTAACGAATTCGACCTGATGGGGCAGCGGCTTGCGCTCCTGCGGCGATGCGTTGAGCAAGGTCGACATCACGATCGGCGCGCCGCACAGATGCGTGACCTTGTGCTTGGCGATCGAGTCGAAGATCGGCGCGGCGCGCACGGCGCGCAAGCACACATGCGTGCCCGCCACCACCGACAGCGTCCACGGAAAGCACCAGCCGTTGCAGTGGAACATCGGCAGCGTCCACAGATAGACCGGATGCTTGCCCATTTCGCAGGTGATGACGTTGGCCATGGCGAGCAGATAAGCGCCGCGATGATGATAGACGACGCCTTTGGGATCGCCGGTGGTGCCTGACGTATAATTCAACGCGATGGCGTCCCATTCGTCGCGCGGCATCAGCCAGGCGAAGTCGGCCTCGCCCTCCGATAAAAGTTGCTCGTAGTCGAGAGTGCCGAGCCGTTCGCCGGGCCCGGTGAATTCCGGGTCGTCATAGTCGATGACGAGCGGCTTGGCCTTGCACAGCGAAAGCGCCGTCTTCACCGTCTTGGAATATTCGCGGTCGGTGATCAGCACCTTCGCTTCGCCGTGATCGAAGGTGAAGGCGATGATCGTCGCATCGAGCCGCGTATTGACGGAATTGAGCACCGCGCCGGCCATGGCGACGCCGTAATGCGCTTCGAGCATCGCCGGCACATTGGGCAGTACCACCGACACCGTGTCACCGCGCTTGATGCCGCGTTTGGCCAGCGCCGAGGCAAGCTTCTTCGCACGCTCGAAAAATTCGCGATAGGTCCAGGAGCGTGCACCGTGAATGATGGCGGTGTGGTCCGCATAGACTTCTGCCGCTCGGGCCAGAAACGACAGCGGCGTCAGCGGCTGAAAATTTGCCGCGTTGCGGTCGAGACCGGTGTCGTAAGGTGCCGGCGTTTGGGTTGTTTGGAGCACTGTCATCATCGTCCCGTCAGATGATGCGCCGCTCCTTCATCGCTTTTGCAGATGCGCAAGAAACGGCGGCAAGTTGCGAAAGGCCAGATGAATATTATCGCGTAACGAAGCGACCTGATAGCGGTGCCGGCTCCAAGCGATGGTCAGCGCCTGCTTGCTGAATATCGAGACATGGCCGTTGCGCGGCCCAATGTACCACCAATTGACACCGAAATTGTCGAATTCCGCCGGCTGTACCAGCGTGGTGAACAGGACGACGCCGGGATCGGCAGCGCTTTCGAGCAGCGAAGCGATGCCCGCCATCGGATCGGGCAAGTGTTCCAGTGTCTCGAAGCTCGTCACCAAGTCGAATTTTCCGTCCGGCCGGCGGGAGAATTCCGGCACCATGGGATCGAAAGTTTCCGCCACCGGGAAACCGCTCTCCTGCAACACGGTGCAGAACTCGCCATTGCCGCCGCCGTAATCGAGCACGCGGGTATCTGTCTTATGCTCGCCCCAGAGTCGCGCCACGACCTCGGCATTCCCGCGCGGCCGCGTGGTCTTATAGTCCGGATCGACCATGCGATAGTCGTCATTATAGATATGCGTTTTGAACTCCTCGGCACTCCAGTCGTCGAAGGCGTCGGTGAAGACGAAGTGGCAATTGGCGCAGCGCCGGTAATAGACCGGCACGCCCGTCAGAGACAGTTTCAGGCCGTTCGGCTCCTCACAGGATTTATTGAAATCAACGACGCCGTAGAGCGGCGCCGCACCCCCGCAAATCTTGCAAAGCGTAGGAGCGGTCGTGACGGGCTTGAGGGGATCGATCATGACAATCTGCCGGCGGGGAAACGAATCGTAGCCATTGCGGAACCTAGCGAAAAGTCCGGAGTGCGAACAGCGAAACTGGCGCGTAGTGCCGGTGAATTGCGCTTTATCGGCGATATCCGGTGCCTATTTCGGTGCGTTTCAAGTCGGCGGTTCCCTAATTCGTCGCTTAGCCAAGCCCGCGTATCCCTTGCCACAGCAAGGCAAGAGAGATCAGGAACATCAAGAGGTAAGAGATCTGGTAGAATCGCTCCTGTGGCGTCTTGCGTACCAGCCAGATGCCGAGAAAATTGGCGGCGATGGCGAGCGGCAACAGCGCAAGCGAGGTCGCGAAATTGCGCGGCGAGAATTGCCCGAGCATGAAATAGGGCAGGACCTTCATCCAGTTCACGAAGGCGAAAAAGATGACGCTGGTGCCGACCAGCGTCAGCTTGTCGAGCCGCTGCGGCAGGATGTGGATTTGAAACGGCGGTGCACCGACCTGGATTAATAGCGACATGAAGGCGGACAGTGCGCCCCACACCATGCCGAGCGCAACCGGCGGCCGGCGCGGCTTATCGCGAACCTGCCGCAGCCCGGTGAGGAGCCGCGGACCGAGCCAAGTATAGAACACAAAGGCAAGCCCGATCGCGCCAATGGTGACTTCGATTGCGGCATTTGAGACCGAGCTGGCGAACAGAGTCGCCGCACCAATGCCGAACAGAGAGCCAGACATCAGCACTTTCAGATTCCACGCGCTCCATTTGCGGCGGTAGGTCCAAATCGAGATCATGTCCTGGCACATCAGGATCGGCAGCAGGATGGCCGCGCCTTGCAGCGGCGGCACGGCAAGCGCCAAGAGCGGCGTCGCGATCATGCCGATGCCGATAAAGCCGCCTTTGCCGAGGCCGAGCACGGTCACGGCGGGGATCGCCAGCAGATAGAAGAACGGGTCGGTGATCACGGGTTGAATTGAGCCAAACGCGGAGGGTGAGGTGACATAGATCAAAGCCCCCAGGCTGCGCCAGCATGGAGATGCATGACCGAGCCGACACTTTGGTACGGCTTGCAATCGGCGTGGAGCCCCTGACAATGAGCTGAAAAAGCCGGGAGGCTGCGTTATGGACGCCCGAACGAGCCGCTATTACGAGGTTTACGCGCGCTGGCAGCGCGATCCGCAAGCCTTCTGGGGCGAGGCGGCCGCCGACATCGACTGGTTCGAAAAGCCGAAAACCGTGTTCGATCCACAGGCCGGCGTCTATGGCCGCTGGTTTCCGGACGGCGTCTGCAACACCTGCTTCAATGCCGTCGACCGTCAGGTCGATGCCGGGCGCGGCGAACAGGCGGCGGTCATTTACGATTCGCCGCTCGCCGGCACAAAACGCACCATCACCTATCACCGCCTCCTCACCGAGACACAGGTGCTCGGCGGCATGCTGCGCGACCTCGGCGTGCAAAAAGGCGATCGCGTCATTCTCTACATGCCGATGGTGCCGGAAGCGGTGATCGCGATGCTCGCCTGCGCCCGCATCGGCGCCGTCCACTCGGTCGTGTTCGGCGGCTTCGCGGCGCGCGAACTGGCGACCCGCATCGACGACGCCACGCCGAAGGTCATTCTCTCCGCAAGCTGCGGGCTCGAGCCGGGCCGCATCGTGCATTACAAGCCGCTGCTCGACGACGCGATCGCGCTCGCCAAGCACAAGCCTGACGCCTGCCTGATCCTGCAGCGCACGCAGGTGCAAGCGACTCTCATCGAAGACCGCGATCGCGATTGGGCGGCGATGCGCGATCACGCACTCATCCATGCCCGCTCGGCTTGGGATTGCGTCCCGGTTAAGGCCACCGACCCGCTCTATATTCTCTATACGTCCGGCACGACCGGCCGGCCGAAAGGCGTGATGCGCGACAATGGCGGTCACATGGTGGCGCTGAAATGGTCAATGAAGAATCTCTACGGCATCGATCCCGGCGACGTGTGGTGGACGGCGTCCGATATCGGCTGGGTGGTCGGCCATTCCTACATTGTCTATGCGCCGCTGCTGCATGGCGCGACCAGCATCCTCTATGAGGGCAAGCCGGTCGGCACACCGGACGCCGGCGCGTCCTGGCGCGTCGTTGCCGAGCACGGCGCTGTTGCTTTGTTCACCGCGCCGACGGCATTCCGCGCCATCAAGAAAGAAGACCCGCAAGGCAAGCTGTTTGCGCGGCACGCCCTGAAAAAATTCCGCACGCTGTTTCTCGCCGGTGAGCGCGCCGATCCGCCGACGCTCGACTGGGCAGAGGATCTGCTCAAAGTGCCGGTGATCGATCACTGGTGGCAGACTGAGACCGGCTGGTGCATTGCCGGCAATCCGGTGGGCCTTGGCCTGTTGCCGATCAAGCACGGCTCGCCGACAGTAGCGATGCCGGGCTACGACATCCGCATCGTCGATGAAGTCAGCCGCGAACAGCCGGCCAGCACAATGGGCTCGATCGTCATCAAGCTGCCGCTGCCGCCCGGGTGCCTGCCGACCTTGTGGCAGGCCGATGCACGCATGCGCGAAAGCTATCTCGAGGAGTTTCCAGGCTTCTACAAAACCGCCGATGCCGGCTTCAAGGACGAGGACGGCTATGTCTTTGTCATGGGCCGCACCGACGACATCATCAATGTCGCCGGCCACAGGCTGTCGACCGGCGGCATGGAAGAGGTGCTCGCCTCGCATCAGGACGTCGCCGAGTGCGCCGTGCTCGGTATCAAGGACGAACTCAAGGGCGAAGTGCCGTGTGGCTTCATCGTGCTCAAATCCGGCGTCACCCGGTCGCCCGCCGACATCGAGAAGGAATGTGTCGCGCTCATTCGCGACAAGATCGGCCCGGTGGCGGCGTTCAAGCTTGCCATTACCGTGGGTCGCTTGCCGAAAACGCGCTCGGGAAAGATCCTGCGCGGCACCATCAAGAAAATCGCCGACGGCGACGCCTGGCAGGTGCCGGCGACCATTGACGATCCGGCGATTTTGGATGAGATCGGGGCGGCGTTGAAGGGGAAGGGGGTAGTGTCGTAATTCGATTGTAGGCTTAACGAGCGAAACTGACTCTGGGGTCTCGTTGCCGCCACGGGTCGGTTGATAGCAACGGGCACCACCTTCTATCTCATGCGTTAAAGTGCATGACACATATCGCCGGACGACTGCTCATATGCGCGGCGACAATGTTGAGCGCGCCTGTCTACGCACAGGCGCCGGTAAACGCGCCTGCAAGCGTGCCCACAAATGCGACGACCGGTCCGCCCGCTGCCGACAGCACTGCGGCGCCGGCGGTGCCGAATCCTCTCCCGACAAACGACAATTCCAGCCAAGACAAACCGGTGCCGGCGCCAGCCAGCCAACCCGCGGCTCAAGCTCCAGCGCCGTCGAGCCAGCCCGCCGCCCAGGCACCGACACCGCCGTTCACGCCGCATAATCCGCCGACGTCCGAAGACATCTGCCGCGCCATCGAACAGGATGCGGCCGAGAACCAGTTGCCGGTCGAATTCTTCGCCCGCGTGATCTGGCAGGAGAGCCGCTTCAACGCGATGGCGGTGAGTTCAAAGGGCGCGCAAGGGATCGCGCAATTCATGCCGTCGACAGCGGATTATCGCGGGCTCGTCGATCCGTTCGACCCGATCGAGGCGCTAAAAAATTCCGCGAGCTATCTGCACGATCTCAAAGCGCAGTTCGGCAATCTCGGTCTTGCCGCGGCGGCTTATAATGCCGGGCCGGGGCGGGTGGCGGCCTTCGTCGCCGGCCGCCGCGGGCTGCCCAGCGAGACGCGCAATTACGTTGCCATCATCACCGGCTGGACCGCCGACGATTGGGTCTCGCCCAAACCGCCGGAGACAGCCGACACCACGATCCCGCAGGGCATTCCGTGCACGCGGCTCGCCAATCTGATCCTGGCTCCGAAAGCCGAGGCGCAGCGCATTGCCGCTTACGTGCCGCGCTGGGGTATGCAGCTCACCGCCAATTGGTCGGAAAGCCGCGCCTGGGCGATCTATCGCATGATCCAGAAACAATATGTGTCGCTGATCGGCGACCGCGAGCCGATCGTGATCAGGAGCCGCGGCATCGGCCTGGGCTTTGCCACGCGCTACAACATTCGTATCGGCGACGATGACCGCTCGTATCTCGAGCGGTTCTGCAACAAGCTGATCGCCGCCGGCGGCGCCTGCGTCGTGCTGCGGAATGACAGGGGGTGAGGTTTATTATTTGCTCGCGTTATTCGCGGTGTTATTCGCCCTTGCCGCTGAGCTGTTTAAGCTTGGCGAACACGGCCTCGACATTGAGATCGTCGCCCTGCTTCTGCTTCGCGGGTTCGGGCTCCGGCTCTTCTTTCGGCGCGGTGGTGACGGACGCCGGCAGGAGGGTGGCGCCCTGCGCCTCGATCGGCACCGGCTTCTCCTTCGCCGCTTTCTGCACTTCAAGATCGAGATCGATCTGTGAGCAGAGCCCGAGCGTCACCGGATCGAGCGGCGTAAGGTTTGCCGAATTCCAATGGGTGCGTTCGCGGATCGCCTGGATCGTCGATTTGGTGGTGCCGACGAGCCGCATGATCTGGCTGTCTTTTAGTTCGGGATGATTGCGCACCAGCCAAAGAATGGCGTTCGGGCGGTCCTGGCGGCGCGACACCGGCGTATAGCGCGGGCCCTTCTTCGGCTTCGCTTCCGGCAGCCGCACTTTGGGATCGGCGATATGGAGTTTGTAGTTCGGATCGGCCTCGGCGGCGGCGATCTCCTCGCGGGTGAGCTGTCCGGTGAGGATGGGATCGAGCCCCTTGATGCCCTGCGCCGCATCGCCGTCGGCGATCGCCTTCACTTCCAGCGGATGCAAATTGCAGAGCTGGGCGATCTGGTCGAACGACAGCGACGTATTCTCAACCAGCCACACGGCTGTCGCTTTCGGCATCAGGGGCGCGGTTGCCATAGATAAATCTCCTCTGTGCTCCGCCCGCCCGTCGGGGCGAAGCCACTGAAGTCATCGGGGATGACTGGAATGCTGACGGAATATAAGCGGGCGACGTGTCACAAGCAACCAGTGGCAATGGACCCTGCGACGCGCGCGGCTGGCGCAAGGCGAGCTGAAAAACACTGATAAAACAAGGACTTTCAATGGATCAGACGGAAACCGACCGCCGCGAAATTACTGCTGTCCGCGCGCTTTTGGGCGCCAAGCCCCGGCCGGTCGGCTGGGCCGAGCGGCGGGCGCGGATCGACGAGGTCGGCTCGGTCTGGCCGGTCGCTGCCGACGTGACCTTAACGCCGGTCGCTGCCGGTGGCGTACCGGCGGAATGGTCGATCGTCCCCGGCAGCGATCCGTCTCGCGTTTTGACGTTCCTCCACGGCGGCGGTTATTGTTCGGGTTCGCTTGTCAGCCATCGCCGCATGGTCACCGAGGCGGGGCGCGCGGCGAAAATCCGCACGCTTGCGGTGGCTTACCGGCTCGCGCCTGAATATCCGTTTCCGGCCGGGCTCGACGACGCGCTTTCGGTTTACCGGTTCCTGCGCGGACAAGGTATTGCGGCTTCACACATCGCAGTCGCCGGCGACAGTGCTGGTGGTGGGCTGACCGTCGCACTGATCAACCAGTTGCTCGCCTTGCATGAAGAGGCACCGGCTTGCGCCTGGTTGTGCTCGCCATGGACGGATCTCACCATGTCTGGCACGACGCTGGCGACAAAAGACGCCGTCGATCCGCTGATCCACAAAGGCTATCTGGAAGAACTGGCCGCGGCCTACGTCCCCGCCGGCATGGATCGGAAGGATCCACGCGTATCCCCGCTTTATTCCGATCTTGGAGGATTCCCGCCCACTCTGATTCAGGTCGGCGCGGCGGAAACGCTGCTTGCTGATGCGACGCGCTTTGCCGCCGCAGCCGGAGCGGCCGATGTTGCGGTAACGCTGGAAATATGGCCGCATATGACGCATGCGTGGCATATGTGGAATGCACATCTGGATGCCGGTCGGCGCGCGCTCGCCAGTGCCGGGGCCTTTATCCACCGTCATTTGTATTAGTTAGCGGCAGCAAATCCATCTTGCTGCTCGCGCCGGCGCGCTTCGGTCTTTGTTCGGTGCGCGATCTTTTTCAGAAAACCGCTTTCCAGCTCCGCCGCTCATGCTCTAAAAGCCGCATGTGCATAGTCGGGGGGCTGTCACAATGGTGGGAACGCTCGACGGAAAGGTTGCCATCGTCACCGGGGCCGGGCGGGGTCTTGGCCGCGTCATGACGCTTGGCTTGCTCGCCGCGGGTGCGTGCGTTGCCGGGGTCGAGCTCGACGAACCGGTTCTCGAAGAGACGCAGCAACTGGCCGAAGACGCAGGCGCAAGCGAGCGCTTCCTCGGCATCGTCGCCGACGTCACCTGGAACGAAAGCGGGCCGAAAATCGTGCGCGCTTGCGCCGAGCGCTTCAGCCGGCTCGACGTTCTGATCAACAATGCCGGCGTCAGCACGGGGACCCTTCGCGGCGAGGGGCGGCCGGTGGGAAAATTGTGGGAGGCCACGCCGGAAGAATTTCGCCGCGTCATCGAGGTCAACGTGATCGCGCCGTTTTTGATGACGCGCGCCGCGCTGCCGACGCTGATTGCACAGCACTGGGGCCGCATCATCAATGTGACGACGTCGCTCGACACGATGTGGCGGAGCTTCATGCAGCCTTACGGCGGCTCCAAGGCTGCCAACGAGGCGCATCTCCTCGCCATGGCGCAGGAGCTCGACGGCACCGGGGTCACCGCCAATGTGCTGGTGCCCGGCGGCGCCGCCGACACGCGGCTCGTCTCGCGCGCCGCGGCGCCGGATCGTTCCAAGCTGATCTCGCCCGACGTGATGGTAGCGCCGCTGCTCTGGCTGTGCTCGAACGCCTCGGACGGCGTCACCGGTCAGCGCTTCATCGGCGCCAGCTGGGACAAATCGCTGCCGCCGCAGGAAGCGGCGCAAAAAGCCGGCGCGCCGATGGCCTGGCAGCAGCTCGGCCGCCAGGCGGCCCTGCCCGACGGCATGCAGTAGTAGTCGACGCCGACCTGCGCCGCATTTATCAGGTGCGCTGGCGATGGCAACCCGAGGTGGCTTTTCCTTCGCCGCCCGAGCGGCTAAGTGTTTTTTACAAGCGGGATGAACAAATCCCGCGTCGAGAAGGGGCATAGCACAATGAAGTCCGGGGAAACGCCTGCCGAGAAAGTTTTTGATGTCGGCATCGACGAGCGGCTGTCTTACGATCAGCTTTTCATTTTGGGTCTGCAGAACATTTTCGGCATGACCGGGATGTTCGTTTTTCCGGGCATTCTCGGCCGCTCCTTCAATCTGCCGCCGGAGCAGATCGCCTATCTCTACGGCATGACCTTCCTGGTCTGCGGCTTCGTCACCATCCTGCAGTCGACGCTGCTGCTGCGGCTACCGATCACTCAGGGCCCCTATGCGGGAAGCTTCGCGACCCTGCTTGCGGTCGGGCATCTGCCGAATGCCGGCCTCAGCGCGGCCTACGGCTCGTTCTTCGTCGCCGCTTTGATCTGGTGCGTGCTCACGGTGCCGATCGCGGGCTTCAGCGTCATTGGCGTTTTCGCGCGCTTTCTGCGCGCGCCGCTCATCGCGGGCATGATCGTCATCTTCATCATGATCCAGGTGTCCAACGTGGCGCTGCCGGGCTGGATCGGACAGGTGCAGAGTCCAGGTTTTCCGACGGTGAATTTTCTCACCGGCGCGCTCGCGGTTGCAGTGATTGTCGCGGTGAGCCTGTGGGGTGGCAAATTCCGCCGCGCCGCGATCCTGATCGGACTCGCCGCAGGCACGATCTGCTATGCGCTGTTCCGTCCGGTGTCGCTGGCCGCGGTGATGAACGCGCCGCTTCTGGTCGCGCCGCAGGTCTTTCCGTTCGGCTTTACCGTACAGACCGATCTCGTGATCGTATTTCTGCTCGTACTGCTTCCGGCGAGCATCGGCTCGATGGCGCTTTATCAGATGGTCGGCGACTGGGGCGGCCAAGATGTTTCCTCGGCGCGCATGTCGCAGGGCGTCTTCGCGATTGGTCTCGGTGGGGTTCTCGCAGGCCTGGTGGGCGGCTTCAGCACCATCGTCTATCCGGACAATATGGGTATGCTGCGCACAACCCGCGTCGGCTCGCGCTATGCGACGCTTGCCGCGGGCATTTTGCTGATCGTGCTCGGCGCCTCGATCAAATTCGATCTTCTGCTCGTGGTCGTGCCGCTGCCGATCCTCGCCGCCGCGGCGACGCTTCTGTTCGGCATCGTCCTGATGCACGGCGTGCACATTCTCGCGAAGGTCGACTGGGACGACCGCAAATATATCGTCGCCGGGCTTGCCATGCTGGTTGCGCTCGGCGGCATGTTCATTGCACCGGACGTGCAAGCGCAGATGCCGCTTCTGGTCCGGCTGGTCGCCACGCAGCCGGTGATCTCCGGCGGGCTCACGCTCGTGGTGCTGCACGCGCTGTTGTGCGGCACGCCGCCGAAGGAGGCATAGAGCATGATCCCGAAAAGTGGAAACCGGTTTTCGGAAAAGATCATGCTCCAACTAAAAGAAGAGCCTACTCCGCCGCCAGCTTCGCTTTGTGGGCGTTGATTGCCGGCCAGATGCGGCTCGGCGTCGCCGGCATGTCGATGTGCTCGATGCCGAGCGGCTTGAGCGCGTCGAGAATGGCGCTGATGATCGCGGGCGGCGCGCCGGTGGCGCCGGCTTCGCCCGCGCCTTTGACGCCGAGCGGGTTGGTCGTCGACGGCACTTCGGCGATCTCCGAAACGAGGTCGGGAAAGTCTTCGGCCCGCGGCATGGCGTAGTCCTGGAAGCTGCCGGTCACGAGCTGGCCCTCGGTATCGAACACGATGGCTTCCATCAGCGCTTGGCCCGCGCCTTGCGCGACGCCGCCGTGAACCTGGCCCTCGCAAAGCAGCCGGTTCATGACTCTGCCGACATCGTCTACTGCGGCATAGCGGGCGAGTGTCACGTGTCCGGTCTCCGGATCGATCTCGACTTCGCACAGATGGCAGCCGTTCGGATAATTCGGCGGTTCGGCGGCAAATGTGCCGGACGCTTCGAGCCCGACATCGAATTGCTGCGGCAGCATTGCCGGCCGGTAGAAGCCCTTGGCGACGGCGGTGAGCGGCAGCGCGCGGTCGGTGCCGACGATGCGGAACGCGCCGTCCTTGAATTCGATGTCGCCGGCCGCAGCCTCCAGCATCAGCGCCGCCATCGGCTTGGCCTTGTCGACGATGCTGTCGGCCGCGCGTTTGAGCGCATTGCCGCCAACCTGCATGCTGCGCGAGCCGTAGGTGCCGCGGCCGAACGGCACGGCGTCGGTGTCGCCCTGGATGAAGCGAATATTCTCGAACGGCACGCCGAGCCATTCCGACACCATCTGCGCATAGACGGTCTCGTGGCCCTGGCCGTGCGAATGGGTGCCGGCGAGAATGGTCAGCATGCCGCTCGGATCGAAGCGCAGCACCATGCGGTCGTTGAACACCGCGGCCTCTTCGAGGAAATAGCCGATGCCGCGGCCGCGCAGCTTGCCGTTCTTCTTCGATTCGGCGGCGCGCTTGGCAAAGCCGCTCCAATCGGCGAGCTTCAGGCATTCGTCCATGACATGAGCGAAATCGCCGCTGTCATAGGTGATGCCGGTCTGGATCTTGTGCGGCATGGCGGAAGCCGGAATGAAATTGCGCCGCCTGATCTCGATGACATCGACCCCCATGATCTTGGCCGCGCGGTCGAGCAATTGCTCGATCAGAAAGGCTGCTTCCGGGCGCCCGGCGCCGCGATAGGGCGCAAGCGGAATGGTGTTGGTGAGGACGGCATGCGCCACGGCATGCACCGCCGGGATCTGATAGACGCCGGGCGATAGCCTTATCGCGAACAGCGGCACCACCATCGATGCGCCGAATACGTGCGAGCCCATGGCGTGGAGTGCGCTGACGCGCAGGCCGAGAATCTTACCCTTGTCGTCGAGTGCGAGCTCGCCGGTGACGACCTGATCGCGGCCGTGCGAATCGCCGAGAAGCGACTCGGAGCGGGTCGCCGCCCATTTCACCGGCCGGCCGCCGACGCGGCGCGATGCCCACGCCACCAGAGCGTCCTCCGGATAGCCGCCATGCTTCATGCCGAAACCGCCGCCGACATCCGGCGAGATCACGCGCATTTTCGTCTCGGCGATTTTCAGCACCTGGCCGGCGACCGTGGAACGGGTGCCGTGCGGATTCTGCGTAGTCGAATAGAGCGTGTAATTGTCGCTTTCGGGATGATAATGACCGATCGCGGCGCGCGGCTCGATCGCATTGGCGCTGATGCGCGCATTGTTCAGCTTGAGCTTGATGACGTGCTTGGCCTTGGCAAAGGCGGCGTCGGTTGCTTCCTTGTTGCCCATCATCAGCGTGAACGAGATGTTGTTCGGCGCCTCGTCCCACAGCACCGGCGCGCCGGGCTTCACCGCGTCCTCGACGCCGATCACCGCCGGCAGCGGCTCGTAGTCGATCTCGACAAGCTCGGCGGCGCTGCGCGCTTGATTGAGCGTTTCGGCGACGACAAAGGCGACGCGCTCGCCGACGGCGCGGACCCTCTCGCCTTCGAGGATCGGGCGCAGCGTGCGAAAGCCCTTCGGGCCGCCCATGTCTTGCGGCATCGGCGGCGCGAGGCTCCCTAATCCGTCCGCCGCGACATCGGCTCCGGTGAGTACGGCCAGCACGCCGTCGGCGGCCTTGGCCTTCGTCGTGTCGACGTTTTTGATCAGCGCATGCGCGTGCGGCGACATGACCACTACGCCGTAGCACTGATGCGGCAGATCGAAGTCGTCGACATAGCGGCCGCGGCCGGTGATGAAGCGCGGGTCCTCGACCCGCGGTACGGGCTGACCGATGCCGAATTTCTGCACGAGCTCCTCCCCGGGAAGCGATTGCTCTTTCCCCGCTTACGGCGGGGGAGAGAATAATAGCGATTTATACTTGCGATTTGCGGCGATGAAAATGCGGTGTGCCTGGAACGCGCTTTATCGGCGCAACAAAGTCGATATCCACTCTCCTTAGAGTCTTGTGGCTCGTACATCTGGAGCTTCAATGCGTGGTTGTGCTACGGTAAAGCCCCGTCGAGGGCTAAGCGGAAGGATACATGGCCTACAACATGTTCACGGCTCTGAACGCCACGAATTTGGTTCAGGATATCGGCTTGGCCGTGCCGGAGCCCGCTTTCATAAAATATCGGGCGAATTCCGCGTTGCACGCGCGGGTTATGGACGAGCTGTTAACTTACGTTCGCAATTTCATGACCGAGATCGGTTTGCCTGGGACCACTTCGATCAATGATGTTGAAGACTATTTCCGCGCGATGGCTCGCAATCGCGCCTTCGGTGCTCCGGGGACTACCCCAGGCAACAGCACGTTTTTGTTGTTTTTGCTCGCGCGGGAATTGCAGCCGAAAGTAATCGTCGAAAGCGGTGTTTGGGCCGGCTCATCTCTGTTCACCTTTAGACATGCCGTTCCCGAGGCGAAATTGTTCGCCTTTGATTTGGATTTCGGCGCGCTGCTTTCGCGATTGGAGAATGTTGATTATCGCCAGCATGATTGGGGGACCGACGATGTCCGGGCCAAAGGGCCTTCGGATCTGTGCTTCTTCGACGACCACACCAATAATTGTAGGCGTGTCTGGCAAAGTTACGAGCGCGGCTTCAAACACGTTATCTGCGATGACTCGCCGGATATCGGCGAAATCCCGGATTTTCGCTATCCGGCCGTTCCCTCGATTTCGATGATTGAGAATGACAGATGGGTCGAAGGAGATACCGTCGAATGGAACTGGCACGGCCGGCGCTTGCGCTATGTCTTCCGCGATGAAGACACGTTCGGCGCCAAGACAGTAATCAAGAGTCTTCATCGGTTTCCCAGTCTCAAGCGCCTCACCGGAATGGAGGATGGCTACCACTACTACGTCAGGCTGAAAGACTGAAAGCGTTAGCTCGCTCCCCTCGCCGCTATTGCAGCCGCTTGGCGGCCTCTTCGACGATGCTCAGATCGGTGTGCTTGGCGAGATCGACGGAGCCGCTGAAGAAGCCAAGCTCCTTGGTGATGTCTACGTTCTTTTTCAGTGCGTCGAGATCGGGCTTGCCGTCGGGATCGCGATAATAATCCTGCTTGGTGAACAGCCAATCGAGCCGTTCCGGCGGCACTTTGAGAAGCTTTGCGCCGATTGCAACGACATCGGCATGGTTCTTGGGGTCGAGATACCAGCGTTCGATGCGCAACACGTCCTCCATGAAATCGACCATGGCGGCGCGGTTCTTGTCGAGGAAGGATTTGCGCGCGGTCCAAATGATCATCTGGGTGCGGCCGACGCCTTCCTTCTGCGTGAACAGCACATTGCTCGGGTCGCGCAGCGCCGGATTGAGCGAGAACGGCAGCACGCCCGGCACCAGATCGACCTTCTTCTCCGCCAGCATCGCCGCCATGGCTGGGAACGGCGCTTCGAGCGTCGTATAATCACGTTTGTCCTCGAGGCCGTGCTTGTGCAGCATTGCCTTCATGGCGATATCGATGCCGCTGCCCGTGGCATTGGTGGCGATCACGTTGCCCTTGAGATCCTCGATCTTGGCGATGCCGCCGTCCTTGCGCACGAAGAACTCGTCGGAATAGTAGCCGGGCGCGCCGTCCTGAAACTCGTCGCCGATGACTTCAAGATCGTCGAGGCCGGCGTTCTGGATGGCAAGCCCGAGCGTCGAATAAGCCAGATCGGCGATTTCCAGTTCGTTGACCGCCAGCGCCGTAATCATCGGTGGCGTGCCTTGATAGCGCACAGCCTCGAAGTCGTAAGAGGTGCCCCAATGCTTGGCGAGGTCCTTCTTCTCCGCCAGGAGCGACGCCCAGTTCGCTACCGGCACGGCATAAGCGACCCTGATCTTGATCGGATCGGCTTGCGCACTGCAGATGCCTGCCAGTGCGATGGCAACGGCGCCTAAAACGCCAAGAGCGCCGCGTGTGAAATTCCGCATGATGATCATCCCCCCCTTGGAATTCTTATCGGTTCTGTACGTTAGACAGCGTCGGCGACGGCGGCGTGGATGCGAAGCAATTCCGGTATGGTCGCCGGGTCGCGCCGGCCGAAGCCGCACTCGGTGGCAATCGAAAAATCTTGCGCATAGCGCTTGGCCGTCTCCAGACGCCGCCTGGTGCCTTCGACGCCGTCGGTATGATGGACGAGACCGAGGCACAGTTCGGTTTCCGGCCGCAACTTTAGCCGTTTCAGCGGCGCGAAATAGGCGTCATCGGAACGATTGCGCGGCACCGGCATATGCACGAGCTGCACCGGCCGCGCGATCCGTTGCGCCAGGCGGTTGGCGAATTCGACCATGTCGTTCGTGTCGGTCGGCTCGACGACGTGCTTGTGCCCGGAATCGCCGTAGCAGAGGTGATAGAGCAGATCGATGTCGCCCGGCACGCGGTTGCCCAGCTCGACCAGGATATTGGCGAACGTCTCCTGCATCTCCGCCTTGGTGCGGCCGTAGCTTGACGCCTCGTTGCGTTCGAGGCGGGCGAACACGGCGGAAGCGACGTCGAACTGGATCGCGATCTCGTCATGGGGAATGGCGATCGCGATCTTGTCGATCTCGCGCGTGAGCGCGTCGTTATAGATCGAGTCGATTGCGGCATGCAGTCTGTCGACCAGGAACAGCCAGATCACCGAATGCGCCGGCACCAGATCGACCTGGAATTTCGTGCCGGCGGGAATCTTGCCAGCCTTCTTCAGCCGCTTGAACTCGGCATAAGAGCTTTCGGCGATATCGGCATAGAACAGATTGTCGAAACGGACGTCCTGCGGCTTGATGCCGGGCTTGAGCGCATAGCGCTCGCGCCCGGTGCCGCTTGCGTGGACGCGGAAGAACTCGCCGGATTTCACAAAGGCCGGATTTTCCGAAAATACCGGCTCGAGCCAGCTGATCCAGTCGCCACGCTCGCCGGTCTCACCGTCCGGCAGCCGCTTGATGCGCGTGCCGAGCGCACCGCTCACCTTTTCGAAGACTTCGCCGGCGCTCGCCATGGGCACGCTGCCGACGAGATAGACGTTGCGCGACATTTATTTCTCCCGCTGCTCTGATTTTCTTGGCCGAGGCCTAGCCGCAACATTCGGCATGGATTTTCAGGAGCGACCGCACCGTCTCTTCGGAACGGGCGCGCGCCATGCCGCATTCGGTGGCAATGCCGAAGTCCGGCGCATAGCGGCGCGCCGCGGCGATGCGCGCCTTGGTGCCTGCGGCGCCGTCTTTCGCGTGCACGACGCCGAGAAAGAGCGCCGTGCCTTCGCCAAGTTTCAGATCGCGAAACGGCTTGTGGAACGTATCGTCGCTGCGCTCCACCGGCACCGGCATGTGAATATAGGCAAGCTTGTGCGCGATCGACGTCGACAGCGTGTTGGCGAAGTCGACCATCGCCGCGGCGTCTTTGGGCTCGACGAAATGTCTGGCACCAAAATCGCCATAGCAGAGGTGCAGGCCAAGCTCGACATCGTCGGGGACGGCTGCGCAAAGCCGCTGCATGCGCGCGATAATTTTCTCGCGTGGCTCGTCGCCGCAGGGCACCGCATCGGTCTTCTGGCCGTCCCAGACCACCATCTCATTGCAGAGATCCCATTGGATGCAGAGATCGCGATGCGGGATGTGCCGGCACAAAGCGGCCACCTCGGCGATCATCGCCTTCTCATAGGCCGCTTCGACAGCGGCAAGCGCCTCCGGCATGACCACCGAACTGACAACCGCAAACGGCGTCGGCAGGCACACTTGAAAGCGAATGTTGTTCGGCAGCTCGCCGTTGTCGCGCGCCGCGATGAAGTCGAGATAAGAGGCACGCGCCTCGCGCGCATAGCCAAGCTCGCCGAAATGCACATCGGATGGTTTGACGCCTTCGGCCAGCGTCAACAGTGCGAAGCGATTGGTCGGGCGCACTTTGCCGGACGGATCCGGCCGCAGGAAGGTCGAGGCGCGCAGCAGCGGATATTGCCAGCTGATCCACAATTTGCGGCCGCCGACTTCGCCGTCGGGAACGCGCTTGAGATGCGGGCCGAGCTCCTTGCCGACGGTGCGAAAGACATCTTCGACCGTGTCGAGGCCGATACTGCCGACGAGATGGATGTTCATCGTGCTTCCTCCCGCAAAGCTTTTGCGGCCGGGCGGTCGGACGCACTGATGCGTCCATTTCTGCCGGGCCGGCTTGTTGTTGCGTGAGTTGACAGGCCTGGAGCCATAATGTCCAATAAGAATATCCCCGTTTGGCATAACCTATCTTTATGGCCCTCAACGTCGATCCCAAGCGGCTGATCGAGCTGTTGCACATTGCCGACCGCGGCTCTTTCACGCTTGCTGCGGCCGCATTGGGCGTATCGCAGCCGGCGCTGTCCAACAGCGTCGCCGTTCTGGAAAAGATGCTGGGCGTGCGGGTGTTCGATCGCACGCGTAACGGTGCGACCTTGACCGAATTTGGTCGGCTGCTCGCGGGCCATGCCGCCGCCATCGACTCGGTGCTGTCGCGAGCGGTTGACGAGCTTGAAGCCAAGAAGCGCGGCCTCGAAGGGTCGCTCGTCGTCGGGGTTTCCCCGATCGCCTGCATCGATATCGTTCCGGCCGCGGTCGCGCGTCAAGCGCGAAACGCCGAACATCGTCGTTTCGATCGACGAGCGCGCCGACGACGAACTGCTTGCCGGCCTGCGCAGCGGCGAGATCGATTTGGTGGTGAATTCGGCAGGGTTGCTTGCCGACGGTCCCGATATCGTTTGCGAGACATTGGCGCGCGATATCTTTGTCGTGGCCGTGCGCGCCGGTCACCGGCTGGCGCGCAAGAAGTCTGTTGCGATCGCCGAGCTTCGCGACGAGCAATGGGTCATGCCTGGGCCGCACACGACGATGTCGCGCCAGATCGAGCTGTTGTTTTCTGCGGAGAACCAGGCGTGGCCGTCGCAAGCCATTATCACCAATTCGATCACGGCCCTGAAATCCATCGTCATGCAGTCCGACTGCGTGACGATATCGTCAAAGAAGCTTGTGCAGCTTGAGCTTGAAGCGCGCCGATTAGCCTGCGTGCCGCTGCGCAAGCAGCATTTCACGCGCGAGATTTGCCTGCGGCGACGCCGGGCGCCGCGCTCGCCGCTGGTCGAAAGGTTCATCGCCGCCGTTCGCGCGGCCGCCGCGCGCTAGCGCCGGCTGTGCCAAACCAATAATTCTGCGTTATGGTTCCGGCAGGAAGAACGCTAGGCCGGGAACAAACATGACCGCAAACGCAGCGCATTTCGATTACATCATTGTCGGCGCCGGTTCCGCCGGCTGTGTGCTCGCCAATCGGCTCAGCGCATCGGGGCGGCATCGCGTTCTGTTATTGGAGGCGGGCGGGCGCGACAGCAATATCTGGATTCACATTCCGCTCGGCTACGGCAAGTTGTTCGACAATGCCAAGGTCAATTGGCTCTATAAGACCGAGCCCGAGCCCGAGTTGAACAATCGCCGCGTGATTCAGCCGCGCGGCAAAGTCTTGGGCGGGTCAAGCTCGATCAACGGGCTTCTTTATATCCGCGGTCAGCACGAGGACTACGATCATTGGCGCCAGCTCGGCAATGCCGGCTGGGCTTTCAAAGACGTACTGCCGTATTTCAGGCGCGCCGAAGATCAACAACGCGGCGCCGACGAGTTGCATGGGGCCGGGGGGCCGCTTGCCGTGTCCGACGTCAGCGAGCCGCATCCGCTGTGCGACGCGTTTATCGAAGCTGCGGTGCAGGCCGGTTGTCCGCGCAATGACGATTTCAACGGGCCGCGCCAGGAGGGCGCCGGCTATTTCCAGCTCACCACCAAGAACGGCCGGCGCTGGTCGACTGCGGTCGGTTATCTGCGGCCGGCGCGGAAGTGGCCCAACCTGACCGTCGTCTCGGAGGCGCTCGCCACCCGCGTGCTGTTTTCCGGCCGTCGCGCCATCGGCGTCGAATATCGTCAAGGCGACGCGACGCACACGGTCTATGCCGACGGCGAGGTCATCTTATCCGGCGGCGCGTTCAATTCGCCGCAGCTTTTGCAACTCTCCGGCGTCGGCCCGGCGAAGCTCTTGCGCGATCTCGGCATTGACGTCATCGCCGACATGCCCGGCGTCGGCGCCGATCTGCAAGACCATTTGCAGATCCGCATGCAGTACCGCTGCACCGAGCCGATCACCATGAACGACGTGATCAACAACTGGCGCTACCGCTACATCGAAGGCCTGCGTTATTTGTTGTCGCGCAAAGGCCTGTTGACCATCGGTGCCGGCTATGCCGCTGCCTTTCTGCGCACGCGGCCGGAACTGGCGACACCCGACGTGCAGATCCACTTTCTTATCTTCAGTGCCGATACCGCCGGCGCTGCGCTGCATCCGTTCCCGGGATTCATCGCTTCGGTGTGCCAATTACGGCCGGACAGCCGCGGCTTCGTGCGCATCACATCGGGCGATCCGACAGTGCCGCCGGCGATCCAGCCGCGTTATCTCACTGCACAGACCGATCGCGACACGATCGTCGCCGGATTGAAGGCGCTGCGCGGGATCATGAATCAGCCGGTGATGCGCAAATACATCGCCGAAGAGCTTGCACCCGGCGAGGCTTGCGTCAGCGACGCCGATTTCCTCACCTTTGCGCGCGCTACGGCGACGACCGTCTATCATCCGACCTCGACCTGCCGTATGGGCTCCGACCCCAACGCCGTCATCGACGAGCGCTTGCGCGTGCGCGGCTTCGAACGGCTGCGCGTCGTCGATGCTTCGATCATGCCGACGGTCGCATCGGGCAATACCAATGCGGCCGCGGTGATGATCGGCGAAAAAGGTTCGGATATGATTTTACAGGACGCGGCAAGCGCGCCGGTCGCGCTGTCGGCCTGACCGAAATCAGGCGACGCTGAGCTGCAGCTGCGCTGCTTGCGACGGAAGAGCCTTGCGTTGCCGCTTCGGGGTCGGCCGCAGAATGGCCATCGGCACGAGGTCGACCCATTCGCCGCCGATGAAGGCGGCCTTGCGCAACACGCCTTCTTTCTTGAAGCCCGCGGCTTGGTAGGCGCGGATGGCGCGCTGATTATGCTTGAAGACGATGAGCTGGATGCGGTTGAGGTTGAGGTGGCTCCAGCAGAAATCGACTGCGAGATGCAGCGCTTCTTTGCCTAAACCCTGGCCGCGATTCTGTTCGGCGCCAATCCGAATGCCGAGCTCCGCGGAATGGTGCGTTGCGTTGATGCCGGTGATCTGTACGTAGCCGATAATCAGCGGCACGTCGATTTTGCGGATGGCGAAGACGACTTTGGTCGGGTCCTTGCCGAGGCTGTCCCACCACTGCTGATGGGCCATCATGTCGACTGGCCGGTACGCAAAGTCGAGCCGCGCCGCCGCCGCATCATTGGCCCAGCAGAATATCGAACCGAAATCCTCCGGTACCAGCGGACCGATCGTGATGTGCTTGGCCAACAGCATGGGCGTGATGAAATGACTATGCGAAATTGCGCCGGCGTCTCATTAGCCGTGGCCGAGCCATTGCAATTTGCGACGCTTGAGCGCCTTGGTCTGCACCACGCCGCAGCCATTGCTGCCGCAGACGATCGAAGCCATGCGGATCTGCGCATGTGCGACGGTGGCTGCCGTCGGCGCGGCGGGCGCCATCGCTGCGGCGCGGCTCGCGATCAGGCCCGCCGATACGATCGTTGCTGCGGCAAGCGTGGAGAGAAGAAGTTTGCGCATGTATTGCCTCCTTTAGGCTTCCGGGATGTGATTTCAGAGATGCGGACGGATTGGCGCGCCAAACCTTGGCGCGTCGGCGGTCGGCGCGACGCAACCGGCTGGTGTCGTGACGGAGATCGGCAAAAGCGCGCGCAAGAAATTGGCCACGGTCGATTCGAACAAGCACGGCATAAAAGCCGGCGAGTGGTGCTGCGCCCCTGCAGATTCAGTACGAAATTATGGTAAATGAAGCGTTAATGCCGCCGCCGACCGCACTCTAGTTCTTGCGGTCGGGCAGCGCCTGGATGGCCTCGATCTGCGCCAGCCAATAGGCTTTTGCCAAAGCGAATTTCCGCGTGGTCTCGTCGTTGATCGCGATAGGCTTCCAGCGCCAGTTCTTGCCGTCGCCGCTGGCGCTCAGTCCGACCGTCACCGCGCGCAGACCTTCGTCGGCGCCGATCAAATAACCGTAGCCGATGTGATCGTCGTGATCAGTGATGACGACATTCGCCGCCCCGTTTCGCTGCGGCAGGACGTTCAATGCGGTCTGCCATCCGGCAGGCAAGCCGAATTTCTCGCTTTCGGCTTGATCGATCCGCGCGTTGAACTGATAGGCCCGGCAGCCGGCGCCGATATGCAGGCGGTCGCAGACATCGCCAAGCGAGATATTTTCGAATCCCTTCTGTACCGTCAGTTGCGCAAGCTGCGCCAGTGCGCTGGTGTCTCCGGCCAAAGCGCTTGGCACGCGGAATTCCGGCAGGCCGAAGAACACGCCGCCGAGCAGAAGGCTGCCGAACAGGCCGCGCAGCACTGGCGCGCGTCTGGATTTGATTGTTGTCGGCACGCGTGTTGTCGCTATGTGTGTCGTAGGCATCTGTGTCATCGCGATCGTCCCGGACGCTTTCTCACCCAACAATGGTCGCAGGAGTTTTTAGGCCTGCATTTCCGGCATTGGCAATCCAAATCGCCGGGATCAAGACCGCGGTCGCATCTTTGCACCAGCGGAAAATGGTCACGACCGGGCGTTGCGCCTGGTTTTGTCCGGGTGCATGATCTCGTTGTCATAAGCAAGTGCAGCTGATTTGCAGGTCCTCCAAGCTTTCGTCTGGCCCGCAAATCAAAGGCCGCTACAGCATGATCCCCAAAAGTGGGTACCGGTTTTCGGGAAAAGATCATGCTGAAGCAATCTAGGGAATGGGACACCAGGAGCGGCTCCTCATGCATGATACGGTCATTCGCGGCGGCACAATTGTCGATGGCACCGGCAAGGCGTCTTTCACGGGCGATGTAGCGATCTCGGGCGGCCGCATCGCCGCTGTCGGCGGCAAGCAGGGGCCCGCCCGCCGCGAAATCGATGCCACCGGCCTCTTGGTCACGCCCGGTTGGGTCGACGTGCACACCCATTATGATGGCCAGGCGATGTGGGATCCGCTGCTGGCGCCGTCGTGCTGGCACGGCGTTACGACCGTCTTGTTCGGCAATTGCGGCGTCGGCTTCGCGCCGGTGAAGAAAGAGCATCACGGCGCGCTGATGGATCTGATGGAAGGCGTCGAAGAAATTCCCAATCCGGTGCTCGCCGCGGGCCTCAGCTGGGAATGGGAGACGTTTCCGCAGTTCATGGATGCGCTCGAGCGGCGGCCGCGCGCCATCGATATCGGCGCGCAGGCCGCGCATTTGCCACTGCGCGTCTATGTCATGGGCGATCGCGCCATACGGCGCGAAGCGGCGACGCCGGACGACATCGCCGAGATGCGCTGCCTCACCATTGAGGCAATGCAATCCGGCGCCTTCGGCTTCACTACGTCGCGCACCGACTCGCACAAGACGCCCGACGGCGAGCTCGTTGCTTCGCGTGACGCCGACGCCGATGAGCTGGTCGGCATCGGCTCGGCGCTTGGCGCCGTCGGCATGGGTGCCTTCGGTATGAACAGCGATTTCGACGATGAGGACTACGAGCTGGCCTGGATGACGAGGCTGGCGCGGGAGACACGACGTCCGATCTGGTATTTGCTCACCGACCGCTACGAGGACCCCGAGCGCTGGCGGCGTCTGCTCAAGGCCACGCATGCGGCGCGCGCGGAAGGTCTGTCGTTCACCGCGCAGATCGCCGGCCGGCCGATCGGCGTCATGATGGGTGTCGGCACCGCGCTCAATCCCTTCACCGTGCGGCCGAGCTACAAAAAGCTCGAAAGCCTGCCGATCGAAGAGCAGCGCAGGCGCCTGCGCGATCCGAACGTGCGGCGGCAAATTCTTGCCGAAAAGCCTTCCGACGCCGAAGTCGCCAAGCTCGCGCAATTTCGCCAGGCGGTGACGGGGAAGTGGGAGCGGTTCTACACCATGGGCAATCCGCCGGATTACGAGCCGGCGCCGGAGAAGAGCGTTGCCGCCATTGCCGCGCGCACCGGCCGTCCGCCGGATGAAGTGGCCTATGACTACATCACCGAGGCCGACGGCCAGTATCTCTATTTTCCGGTGGTGAACTATGTCGCCGGCGATCATTCGCCGATCTACGAAATGCTCAACGATCCGGCCTGCCTATTAGGACTCAGCGACGGCGGCGCGCATTGCACCTCGATCGTCGATGCCGGTGTGCCGACCTTCATGCTGATGCATTGGGGCCGCGACCGCGCGCGCGGGCCGCGCCTGTCTCTGGAGCACTTGGTCAAGCGGCAGACCAGTGAAACCGCCGATTTCTTCGGCTTCTCCGATCGCGGGCGCCTCGCGCCCGGGCTGCGCGCGGATATCAATCTGATCGATTTCGACGGGTTGCAGGTGCAGAAGCCCGAGCTCGTGCACGACATGCCGGCCGGCGGCCGCCGCTTTGTGCAGCGCGTTCGGGGCTATGAAGCAACCTTCGTTGCCGGCGAGCAAATCTTCGAGCGCGGCGAACATACCGGCGCGATGCCCGGCCGTCTCGTTCGCGCCGGCCGCGATGCCGGAACGCTGGCGGCGGCGGAGTAGCGCTCAGCTGGTTTTCGGCGAGCCTTCGGTCTCAGGGCCTTCAAGGCGCTGCAAGTCGTCAGCGTCGGCGCGGCCGCGCATCGCCTCGCTCATCAGATCGCTCAATGTCGGGCGCGGCAGCGCCGCGAATGGCAATGGCCGCACCACGTCGATCGTGGCCAGCCCGAGCCGGGCGGTCAGGAGCCCGTTCAGCAAGCCTTCGCCGAGCCGCGCGGAAAGCTTCGCGGCAATACCGTGGCCGAGTAGCTGCTGGATGAGACTGTCGCTGGTTGCGAGCCCTCCGGTCAGGACCAGATGCGAGATCACGTGGCGCAAAAGCCGGAGCATGCCGAGCGTGCCGGGCCGCACGCCGTAAAGATATGACAGCTTGCGCAACAGGTTCAGAAAATTGACCAGCACGAACAGCATGTCGATCGAGGCGCGCGAACTCACCGCGGTGACGACCGACACGCGCATGACGGACGCCGTGATCAGCCCGCGCGCTTCCTGATCGAGCGGGCTCATCAATTCGCGCTCGGCCAGCCGCACCAGATCGGCGCCGTCGATAATCTCGCCGAGATGGCGCTGCAGATTTGCCCGTGCGCGGGCGAGCCGCGGCATCTTGTGCGTCAGCGAGATGAGATCCTTCACCAAAGCGCCGCCGCCATCGCGATCGTCCGAGGCAATGACGTCTTCTGCGCGTGCGCGCAGATGCTCGACATTGGCAAGCCGCATCAGGCCGGCGGCTTCACGCATGCCGATAACGGCGAGTGACAGCGCGGCGATTGTCACCAACGCCAGGCCGAGCCAGCCGAGTTCGGCATTGCGGGAAAAGAAATCCTTGATGAGGTCGAGAATGCCGAGTGCAATGGCGAGCAATACCAGCGCGCCGGTCGCGCCCCAAAACAACGTGCCCCAGCGGAAGCCACGGCGCGGCAAGCTTTGCGCGTCGCGGATCGGAACGGGCAGGGCGGCATCGGGCTCGGGGATGACGTTAATTGCAGCGCCGATATCGCGTTCCGCTTCGCGCACCGGACGGACGGTGACGCGATCATCATCAAGCCGGAACGCGGCTGGGCGGCGATGCCGCCGGTGCGTGCTCATTGCAGCCTGTCTCCGATGAGGAATTGCAGCGCCCGGTCGAGGCGAATATGCGGCAGGGCTGGCTTCCCGCTCTCGGTCGTTTCAAGAACCGGCGGCCGTACCCGCAGAAACCGGAAATCCGCCTCCTGCGGTGTGCCGGTGGCAAGCCCGCGAAACGCCTGACCGTTGCTGCGGAATAGCTCCTTGGGATCGGCAGGAAGGTCGCCCGGAAACAGCGCGGCCTCGGTCTCGCCGTCAAAAACTTCGCCGCCGACAATCTCGCCTGCGACCGGCGTGCCGATGACGCAGGGCAGCTTCTCGCCGCCGCGTTCGACGGTCGCCTCGCGTGTCGCCCGCACCGCGGCGAGCGCCACGACATCGATTTGCGCCCCGGCGAGGTTGGCTTTGGTAACTGCGGGCTCGGTCAACATTTTCAGGATCGCTTCAAGGCGGTCGTGACTGGTGTGATGCAGATGGTCGGCTTTGGTCGCAGCCAAAAGGATCCTGTCGATCTGTGGACGAAATAAAGTCCCCCAAAACGTCTTACGGCCGACATGAAAGGAATCCAGCACCGCGGCGAGCGCGCCTTCGAGATCGTGCACCGCTTCCGGTCCGGCATTGATCGCGGCCATGGCGTCAACCAGCACGATCTGCCGATCGAGCCTGGCAAAATGATCGCGGAAAAACGGCCGAACCACGATGTCTATATAGGCATCGTAACGCCGCTGCATCATGGCCCAGAGCGAGCCCGGCGGCGGCAATCCGTCACCCGGCAGATCGAGCGGCGCGAAGGTCAGCGCCGGCGAGCCGGCCAATTCTCCCGGCATGAGGAAGCGGCCGGGCGGCAGCAGGCTCATGCCGTAATTCACGTCGCGGCAGGCGTGCAGATATTCGGTGAAGAGGCGCGAAGCGGCGAGGATCGCCTGCTCGTCCGCTGCGTCGTCGGGCTTCAGCGTCGCAAGATGCGCATGCCAAGCGGCAGCGGCGCGGTCGCGCGGCGGCATGCGGGAGAGTTTCAGGCTTTCCGCCGACCAGGCTTCGTAGCTTTTGTCCAGGAGCGGCAAATCGAGAAGCCACTCACCTGGATAGTCGACGATGTCGAGCGTGAGTGAGTTCTCGTAGCCGCTCAGCGACTGATAGTCGATGATGACGCGCAGCTCACTGATCTGCCGCGTCGAATCCGGCCAGTTGCGCTTGTTCACCAGCGCCTCGACATGGCCCTCGTAATCGAAACGCGGCACCGCATCGTCGGGCTGCGGTGAGAGCTGCGCGCGGGCGATGCGGCCGGTGGCGAGTGCCTCGAAAACCGGAAAGCGCCCACCGCGGGTCAGCGCATGAATGAGCGCGGTGATGAACACGGTCTTGCCGGCACGCGACAGGCCGGTGACGCCCAGCCGGATCGTTGGGTTAAACAGCGCGGTCGAGAACTCGGAGAAGGCCCGGCCAGCAAGCCGGATTTGCTCAAAAAACTCGAACACGGCATCGCGCTCCGCAAGGGGATATCGCCCAACATTGCAGCTTGCTTCGTTGGGCCTGTATCATCGCAGGCGCAAGCTAAGAAGGCCGGGGGTTCGTAGCCATGCAGCGTAGCACAACCAGGATTTTGACGACTCACGTCGGCAGCCTGCCGTTCCTGTCGCTGGATAAAGGGATTGGCGCCGGCGACGATACGCATCTCACGGACGACGTTGCCGCCGTCGTCGCGCATCAGCGCGCCATCGGCATCGATATCGTCAACGAGGGCGAATATGCCAAGGGCGGCGATTGGCTGCGCTACATGCAGAACCGCTTTGGCGGCTTCACCGAGATCGACGCGCCGGAAGGCAAGCCGCTGGTCGAGCAGGGCAAGGACCGCGAGGAATTCGCCGACTTCTATCGCTATGCCAACGAGCGCGGCATTTTGTTTTTTACGCCCGGTGCGCAGATCGCGAAAAAGCGTCCGGTGCATGCCTGCACCGGGCCGGTCACTTATGTCGGCCAGGCCGAGCTGAAAAAGGAGATCGACGTCACGATCGCGACCGCCGGAAAGGACAATGTCTTTCTCACCTCGACGGCGCCGGGCAGTCTCGAAGTCTATCGCCGCAATCGCCACTACAAAAACGACGAAGGCTACGTTTTCGCGCTCGCCGATGCGATGCGTGTCGAATACGAAGCGATCGCGAATTCAGGCTTGATTCTGCAGGTCGACGATGCCTGGCTGCCGGCTTTGTGGGACCGCATCGGCATGGCGATGGGAATCGAGGCGTTCCGTGCGCGGAGCGAGATGCGGATCGACGCGCTCAATCACGCGCTGCGCAATATCCCGGAAGACCGCATTCGTTATCATCTGTGCTGGGGCAGCTGGCACGGTCCGCACGCCTACGATCTCGAATTCGCGCGCATCGCCGATATCGTGCTGAAGGTGAAGGCGCGGGCTTTTCTGATCGAAGGCGCCAATGCGCGCCACGAGCACGAGTATGCGGTGTGGGAAAAGATCAAATTGCCTGCCGGAAAGATTCTCATCCCGGGTGTCGTCACCCATTCGACCGATGTGGTCGAGCACCCGGAACTGGTGTCGCAGCGCATTCAGCGCTATGCGCGGCTGGTCGGCAAAGAAAATGTCATTGCCGGGACCGATTGCGGTTTTGGCGGCCGTTCGCATCCGCAAATCGCCTGGGCCAAATTGCGCGCCATGGTCGAGGGCGCGGCGCTGGCGAGCAAGGCGCTGGGCTTTGTCGCGGCCTAAACCGCGCCTCGGGCTGCACTTGCGGAAATTGCATGCGGGCCGTAAGCAAAAGAACAAGACGACCAGAAACGGGCAAACCGCCCGGCCGCATTGGCCGGGTGAAAGTTGGGGGAGGGCACTATGGCGGCGACCAAGATAGACGTCATCGACCTGATCGATAGGCATCGCGTCACGGGTTTTCAGATCGGCGTTCTGATCCTGTGCATGCTGGTGGCGGCGCTCGACGGTTTCGATACGCAGGCCATCGGCTACACGGCGCCCGCGATCGCCGCTCAGATTCATCTGCCGATGCCGCAATTCGGGCAGGTCGGCTCGGCCGGCCTTCTCGGCGCCGCCATCGGCGCGCTGTCGTTCGGACCGCTGGCCGATCTGTTCGGCCGCAAATGGTTCATGATCATCGCCATGGTGGTGTTCGCGGTGTTCAGCTATCTCACCGCGCAATCGGGTTCGCTCAACGAGCTCTTGGCCTATCGCTTCTTTGCCGGCCTCGGCCTCGGCGGCGTCACGCCGGCGTTCCTGGCTATGGGCGCCGAGCTTGCGCCCAAGCGCCTGCGCTCGGTCTTCGTCACCGTGTTGTTCGCCTCGTTTCCGGGCGGCGGCCTGATCGGTTCGCTGATCGCGTCCTGGGTGATTCCGGCGTTTGGCTGGCAGTCCCTGTTCTATATCGGCGCTGTCGCGCCGCTGGTCATCGCCGCCATTCTCGTGCTCTTTCTGCCGGAATCGATCCGTTTCCTGCTTGCGCGCAATATCGGCCAGGCTCAAGTGCGCCGCACGCTCGAGCGCATCATGCCCGGCGAAGTGCCGGCCGATGCCGAACTCGTGGCGCCGCCGGATCCGGCGCGCGAGGGCGTTCCGGTGACGCATCTGTTCACCGAAGGCCGCGCGGTGCCCACCGTACTGCTGTGGGTGCCGTTCTTCATGGTGTTCATGGTTCTGGTCACGGTGACCTTCTGGACGCCGGCCGTGTTGAACTCCGTCGGCTTCTCGCTGTCGTCCGCGGCATTGATTATCGGCCTGAACAATCTCGGCAGCGCCATCGCCAGCGCTTTGTCCGGCTGGCTCGTCAATCGCGGTGGTGCTTTCCTTGTGCTCGTTCCGGGCTTCATTCTCGGCGGTCTTTCGTTGGCCTGGTTTGGTCAGGCGACAACGTCGGTGGTGATGCTGGGCGCGGCGTCGTTCCTCGCCGGCTTCTTCGTTGGCGGCACCGGTACCGGATTGATCGCAGTGGCGGCCGGCATGTATCCGACGTCGATCCGCTCGACCGGCATCGGCTGGGCCATGGGCATGGGCCGCGTCGGCCAGGTTTTTGGGCCGGTTCTGACCGGGCTCTTGGTTGCGGCGGGTTACAAGGTCGGCGGCATATTTTACGCCGCCGCGGTGCCGTGCTTTATCGGCGCGCTGTTTTTGATCTTCCTGAAATTCGCGCGTCCGGTCCTGGAAGCAGACGGGGCGGCGCCTGCTAGCGCCGCTGCTGCGGATCCGGTGCGGCAGGGTCCAAAGGCCGCTTCAGCAGTTTGAAGCGGTTGGGATCGAGCGCCGCCGGTTGCGGCTGGGCTTGAGGTTGCGGCGGCGATTGCGGCTGTAATTGCGGCGCTTCCGCCGGTGTCAACGTTTGCTGCCTCATTTCTTCAGCCGGTCTTTCAGAGGCCATGCGTGGCTTGGCGACGCGGCCGCGCCAGCGTTCGACGATCGACGCCAGCGAACGGTCATCCGTCGCCGCGGCTTCGCCGAGTGCGCTGGTCTCGCTCTTCGGCAGAACATGCGCCGGCAATTGCCGGAATTTCATTCGTGTCGGCAGCGCCACGCCTTCGCCGAAAGCAAAGGCCTCGCCGGTGCCGAGCGACGGCAGGAAGGCGAGAAAGTTCGCCGCCGTGTCGGCGACTGCGCAGCGCAGCAGCGCCTGGTCGCGGTCGTTGGTCATGCGCATGGCGAACAGCGTCGAGCATTGCGACAGGATCGTTGAATCAAGTTCAGCCGGCCGCTGCGTGACCAGGCCAAGGAACACGCCGTATTTGCGGCCTTCCTTGGCGATGCGCGAAATGGCGCGGCGGGTCGGTGCGAAACCGACGCTGTGATCGGCCGACATATAGCGGTGCGCTTCTTCACACACGACCAGAAGCGGATCGGCGCCGTCGCTCCACAGGCCGAGATCGAACGCCATCCGGCAGGTCACCGACACCACGGCGTCGACGACTTCGGAGGGGAAACCCGCCAATTGCATGATCGTGATCGGCACGCCTTTCGGCGGCAGCCGGAACAGCGTGGAGAGAATCTCCACCATCGTGTCACCGCCGACATTGGCGTTCTCGAACATGAAGGCGTAGCGCGGATCGTTGCAGATCGTTTCGATGCGCGTGATCAGCTTGTGATAGACCATGCGCGACGAGCGGTTCTCGAGCTTGCCCATGCGCGAATCGAGCAGCGCGAGCAAATCGGCGATGCGATAGGGCACCGGCACATCGAGCGTGTAACGCGCCGCTGCGACCTCGGTCTTCAGCGCCAGCCGTCCGGCCGACGACGCCTGCGCATAGGCGGCTTTCGCGAGCGGGATAACTTCGGACAGAATGTCGACTTCCTCTTCAAGCCCCGGCCGGCCGCCGAAAAACACGTCGACGATCTCGTCGAAATTGTAGAGCCAGAACGGCAGCTTGATATTACTCGGATTGAGCACCTGTGCCTTGTTGTCGAAGCAGCGGCTATACTCGTTGTGCACGTCCAAGAGCAGCACGCGCAGATCGGGCCACACGGTCAAAATCTGATTCAGGAGCAGCGTGACGGCGCTCGACTTGCCGACGCCGGTCGTGCCCAGCACGGCGAAATGCTTGCTTAGCATCTCGTCGACGTCGAGACGGGCCGGGATCGTGGCGTCCTGCTGCAGTACCCCGACCTCGATCATGCGCGAGCCGGGATTTTGAAAGATCATCCGCAGCTCGCGCGAGCCGATGACGCTCACGGCATCGCCGATCGCGGGATAGCTGGTGACGCCGCGCTGGAAATGGGCGGTGGCGCTCTCGTTGTCGCGGATTTCGCCGATCAGGTCCACTTGCGCGATGGCGACCTGTTCGCGGTCGCGCAACAGCGGCTCGGTGCGCAACGACACGTCGGCAATCAGCCCGACCAGCAGCGACGTTCCGGCGCGCACACCGATAAATTTACCGACGGTGGCGCGCGCCTCTTCCGGAGACTGCGGCGCGGCCGGCGGCAAGCCGACGCTCGCCTGCGAACCGCGGACCGAAATCACGCGGCCGAACAGCTCAGCGTTCGGCATCGAAACGGGGGCGGCCTGGGGATTACCGATCGGCAAGATCATCTCCGCTCATGCAGCACAAATTTTCGGCGATTAGGAAACCTCATCATGCCGATACGGACTGGAAATTCCGTTAATCGGGCTGTGGAACGGCTATGCCAGAGTTAATCGGCAATTAGTCAAGACGCGATGCGCATTCCCGGCCGGGCCGCGCGCAAAGGCGTTGGTTAGCGCCGTGTTAATGCTGCGCTGCGCGTGAGCGACCGCTCGCGCGACGAGGCAAAATTGCGCAAATTTCCGCTTCCGCCTCGCGCCGGCGCGAGCTCGTCCATGAAAATCGGTTTCGAGTAGTAGAAGCCCTGCGCGTAGCGGATCCGGGTCTCGGCCTGCAGGAAGGCCGCTTCCTCTTCCTTTTCGACGCCTTCGGCGATCACTGTCATGCCGAGGCTTTCGCTCAGCGCTTCGATGGCCTTGAGGATGCTCTGGCTGCGCGAGCGCTCATGGATATCGGTAATGAACGAGCGGTCGATCTTGAGTTCATCGGCGGTGATGTCGGCAAGCTGTGCCAGCGAGGAATAGCCGGTGCCGAAATCGTCGATGGAGACCCGTAAGCGCGCCTCTCGCAGCATCGGCAGGACGTGGCTTTGGAAGCGGTTCTTGGCGACGAAGGCCTCCTCGGTGACTTCGACAATGAAGCGTTCGGCATAGTCGGTCGATCCGAGCTCCTGACAAAAGTCGCGCATGAACTCGAGATCGCCGGCCTGTTGCGCGGCGACATTGATGCTGACGGTGGCGTGCGAGCCGAACGCTTCGTCGATCAGGTCCATCGATTTGAGGATTTCGCCGAGCGCCAGATAGGTCAGATCGTCGATGAGGCCAAGCTCGGCGGCAAGCCCGATGAACTCGCCGGGCGCCTGGATCAGGCCGTCCTCGTCGCGCAGGCGGATGAGCGCCTCGACGCCGGCCACTTCCTGGGTTCGCATATCCACTTTCGGCTGGAACGCGCAGCAGAAGCGGCCGTCGCGCACCGCGAGCCGCAGCCGCTGCTCCTGCGCCATGCGCACTGTCATGTCGCGGCCCATGTCGGAATCAAACAGCGCGGCGCCGCCCTTGGCAGCGCCCTTGATGCGGTACATTGCCGTGTCTGCCGCGCGGCGCAGCATTTCGTAGTTCAAGCCGTGATCGGGATAGACGCTCACCCCGATCGAGGCCGAGGTGAGGATCTCGTAACCTTCAATCAGGAACGGCTCTTTCAGTTCCTGGAGGATTCTGTCGATGATGCCGGAGAGCGCGTCGTCGTCGGCAACCGGTTCGAGCACCAGGAGGAATTCATCGCCGCTGATCCGGCCGATGACGTCCGACGCCCGGATATGGGCTGCAATCCGCTGCGCGACCTTCATCAGCAGCGCGTCGCCGATGGCATGCGTGTAATAGTCGTTGATATGCTTGAAATTATCGATGTCGATGAAAGCCAGCGCAAAGCGCGGCCTGGCTTTGGTGTTAGCGAGCAATTGCTCGACGTGATCCTGAATCAAGGTGCGGTTCGGCAACCCGGTCAGATCGTCGAAATAAGCGCGCTTCGACAACTCTGTTTCGATCTCTTTGCGCTTGGTGAAGTCGACCGACGCCGAGAGCACCAGATCGCGATCGAGAATTTTTGCCGGCCTGCAGGATTTGAGGAATATGCGCTCGCCTTGCGGGCCGCTGACGCAATCTTCCGACATGACAGCGTCGGATTTAGGCTCTTCGGATCGCGTCACTCCCGAGGTTGGCGCCGTGCCGAAAAATTCTCCGGCGGTGCCATTGGTGAAGAGCGTCTTGCCGTCGTCCGACTGCACGGTCAGGCCGACCGGCAGTTCGTCCATGATCGAGATCAGAAGGTTGAGCGCGCGGCGGGCATCTTGCTCGCGCTGCTGCGCGGCCTCCAGCAGGTGTTGCGGATCGGGTGTTGCTTCAGGTGCTGCGTCGGACGGTGCCGCCGACGGCGTCAGCGTTGGAGTCTCTTCGCATTCCGGCAGGGACGCTGTGGAATCCAAATCGGTTGCTTCACCGTCGATCGCAACGCTATGCGCCATGCACCGTACTCGAAGAAATTAGAATGACGTGTAATATCCGCCGTCCGATGCGTGCGGGGTGGGGCCGATATCCCGGACACTAAAAGCACGCGAAGAAGAAAGGCTTAAAGGCGGGAACTTTGGTCCAGGCAAACCTTGGCGCAGGAGATGGCTGCCGCTGCGCTTAAGGGAGCGTTAACGGCACGATCACCGCTCCGCATGAATCGCGACTGCTACTTCACCGAGACATTGGCTTGAGCGGCGACTGCCTTCCACACGCTGATGTCCTGCTTGATGAAAGCTGCGAAATGCTCCGGCGTGTCGCCGACGGTTTGCATCGCCTGCGCTTCGAGGAGCGATTTGGTGGCCGGATCCTTCAAAGCGGCGACGATCTGGTCATGCAGCTTGGCGATGATTGCCGGCGGCGTGTTCGCTGGTGCCAAGATACCGTGCCATGCAATGGCGTCGAATCCCGGATAGCCGCTCTCGGCAATTGTCGGCACGTTGGGCGCGATCGGCGAGCGTTCTTTGCTGGTCACCGCCAGCGCCCGCAATGCGCCGGACTGCATATGCGGGAGCGCAGAGACCGGATCGGCGAACACCATCGTCACTTGGCCGCCCAGCAGATCGGTGACCGCGAGCGCGGTGCCGCGATAGGGCACATGCGTCATCCGCAACCCAGCTTTGCTCGAAAATAATTCAGTGACGAGGTGATTGGCGGCGCCGACGCCGGTCGTGCCGTAATTGAATTCGCCAGGCTTGGCTTTGACCATGGCGACGAAGTCCTGCAGCGATTTCGCCGGCAGCTTGGCATTGACCACGAGAATATATGGATAGGCGGTGGTCATCGTGATCGGCGCGAAATCTTTTTCCGGATCGTAGGGCAGTTCCTTGTAGACCGCGGGATTGATCGAGATCGGTCCGGATTGTCCGAGCAGCAATGTGTAACCGTCCGGGTCGGCTTTGTGCACGTCTTCGGTGCCGATGATCGAGCCGGCGCCGCCGCGATTCTCGATCACGATCGGCTGGCCGATGGTCTCGCTCACGCGCTTGCTGACGATACGCGCCACGGCATCGGCGCCCCCGCCGGGCGCATAGGGCACGATCAGCTTGATCGGATGCGAGGGATAATCGTCGGCGCGTACAGCCGCTCCGGCCAGCACCAGCGCAAATGCCAGCGCACAACACCTGCCAGTCGACGCCATGATCCTCCCCGGACTTCTCTGCGCCGCACTGCTGGCGGCGCTTGTTCCTGGTATCCTTGCACTTTTACCTGACCCGGTCGATGCTCGGCGCCAATCTGTGAGGACCGCATGCTGCAAGCACCTGACGTCACCGAGCGATTGTCCCACTTTGTCGTGGGCACGTTGTGGGATGATCTCAAGCCTGAGGTCACGCACCAGGCCAAGCGCTCGCTGATGAATTTCTTCGCCGCAGCGCTGACCGGCTGCCGCAACCGAACCATCGAGATCGCGCTGCAAACGCTCACCGACTTCTCCGGCGGCAAGCAGGCGACAGTCGTCGGGCGCAGCGAACGTGTCGACGCGCTGAGCGCAGCCTTCCTCAATGCGGCAAGCGCCAATGTGCTCGACTTCTGCGACACCCATGTGCCGACCGCGATCCATCCGACCGCGCCGGTTGTGCCGGCGCTGCTGGCGCTTGCCGAACTTACGCGGGTGAGTGGCCGCGATCTTCTGCTGGCTCTGGTGCTCGGCCACGAGGTCGAGTGCCGGATCGGCATTGCGATGTCGCCGAGCCATTACCAGAGAGGCTGGCACATCACCTCGACCTGCGGCGTGTTCGGCGCCGCCGTGGGTGCCGGAAAATTGTTGGGACTGAACGCACAGCAGATGATCTTTGCGCTCGGCGCCGCGGCGACACAGTCCGGCGGCTTGTGCGAGTGCCTCGGCACGCCGGCAAAGAGCGTCAGCGTCGGCAATGCGGCGCGCAACGGCCTGCTCTCGGCGCTGCTCGCGGCAAAAAATTTCGACGGACCGGCCGAGCCGCTCACCGGCGCGCAGGGCTACTACCATGCGCTCAACGAAATGCCCGATCTGTCATCGCTGACGCAAAATCTCGGCGAGACCTGGGAAATTCTCGGCACCGCCTACAAACCCTATCCGTGCGGCTTCGTCATCCATCCGGTGCTCGACTGTGTGCTCGACTGGCGGTCCGCCAACCCTGCTGCGGTGGTCGGGAAGGTGATCGTGGCCGGAAATCCGCTTCTTGCCGCGCGCGCCGACCGGCCGGACATTTCAACCGGCCGCGAGGCGCAGGTCAGCACGCAGCATGCTGTTGCCGCAGCCCTCGTCACCGGCAAGGCCGGCGTCGACGAATTCACCGACGCCTGCGTCAACGATCCGAAGGTTTTGGCCCTGCGCGGCAAAGTCACTGTGCTGCGGGACGAGGCGTTCCCGACGACGTCTGCGGCTGTCGAAATCACGACCGCCGACGGCAAAGTACACAAAGTCGCGCAAGCGGCGGCGCGGGGCAGCGCCGACAATCCCATGAGCGACAGGGACCTCGAAGATAAGCTGCGCACGGCCGCGGCAAATGCAATTGCCGGCCGCGATATTGAGCCGCTGATCGGGGCCATCTGGCAATTGGACGCGCGCGAGGATATTTCAGGGCTGGCGTTGCTCTCCACACCGCGCGCCTGAACCGCAATTAACCACCCGCGACGAAGGACGAATGGCTCCTCCGCTTCTTCAGCTCAAGGACATTGCGCTTAGCTTCGGCGGCACGCCGCTTCTCACCGGTGCGGAACTCACGGTTTCGCCGGCCGAGCGCGTGTCGCTGGTCGGGCGCAACGGCTCGGGGAAATCGACGCTGCTCAAGATCGCGGCCGGACTGGTGGAGCCCGATGCCGGCACGGTTTTCATGCAACCCGGCGCGCTCATTCGTTACCTGCCGCAGGAGCCGGATTTCGACGGCTTTGCCTCAACGCTCGCTTATGTCGAGGCGGGGCTGCGGCCGACCGACGATCCGCATGCGGCACGCTATCTGCTCGAACAGCTCGGCCTCGCCGGGCGCGAAGATCCGGCGCATCTCTCCGGCGGTGAAGCGCGCCGCGCAGCGCTCGCCCGCGTGCTGGCGCCGCAGCCGGATGTGCTTCTGCTCGACGAGCCGACCAACCACCTCGACCTGACGACGATCGAATGGCTCGAGCGCGACCTCGATGCCCGGCGCAGCGCGCTGGTCATTATCAGCCATGACCGGCGTTTTCTCTCGACGTTGTCGCGCAGCACGGTCTGGCTCGATCGCGGGCAGACGCGGCGCATCGAGCGCGGCTTTGCCCATTTCGAAGAATGGCGCGACGCGGTGCTGGCGGAGGAGGAGCGCGACCAGCACAAGCTCGATCGCAAGATCGCCGCCGAAGAGCATTGGATGCGCTACGGCGTCACCGCCCGTCGCAAGCGCAACATGCGCCGGGTCGGGCAATTGCAGGCGCTGCGCGAACGGCGCCGCATCCATCGCGCCAGCGCCGGCAACGCCAAGATCACAGCCGGCGCGGCGGCGCCATCGGGCGCTTTGGTCGTCGAGGCGAAGGATATCGGCAAGAGCTATGGCAATCGCGCCATCGTCGGCGATTTCTCAACCCGCATCGAGCGCGGCGATCGCATCGGTATCGTCGGACCGAACGGCAGCGGCAAGACCACGCTGATCAATCTGCTGACAGGTGCGCTGACGCCGGACAGCGGCACAGTGAAGCTCGGGGCGGCGCTCGCCGTCGCCACGCTCGAGCAGCACCGTGACAGCCTCGATCCCGATGTCACGGTGGCGCAGGCGCTGACCGGCGGTTCCGGCGATACGGTCATGGTCAATGGCGGCGCCAAGCACGTCATCGGCTATATGAAGGACTTTCTGTTCGGCAGCGAGCAGGCGCGCACGCCACTCAACAAGCTCTCGGGCGGCGAGCGCGGCCGGCTGATGCTGGCGCGCGCGCTGGCCAAGCCGTCCAATCTCCTTGTGCTCGACGAGCCGACCAACGATCTCGACATGGAAACGCTCGACGTGCTCGAAGACATGCTCGCCGAATATCCTGGTACCGTGCTGCTGATCAGCCATGACCGCGACTTTCTCGACCGGCTGGTGAGCGGGGTGATCGTGCCGGAAGGCAATGGGCGCTGGATCGAATATGCCGGCGGCTACAGCGACATGCTGGCGCAGCGCGGCGCCGATCTGACGCGACAGAGTGCCAAAGAGGCGCCCAAGGAGCCGCTGCCAAAAGCAGCCAAACAGGGAGAGTCTGCCAAGCCGCAGCCGGCGAAACGGCGGCTGATGTTCAAGGATAAACACGCGCTGGAAACGCTGCCGAAGACTATCGCGACCTTGCAGGACGATATGAAAATCCTGCAGGAGAAGCTCGACGATCCGGGCTTCTATGCACGCGATCGTTCGGGCTTCGAGAAAGTCACAGCCTCGCTCGGCGAGCTGCAGCAGAAAATCGCCACCGCCGAAGAGCAGTGGCTGGAACTTGAAATCCTGCGCGAGGAAATCGCCGGTGGCTAAGTGATTTTATTGCGCATGATCTTTTCGGAAAACCGGTGCCGACTTTTCCGGATCATGCGCTCGCCTTGCGCTTGTGAATATCCTTCACGTCGGTGAAGGTGATGCCGCGATTGTGCTCGCCGGTATATTCAAGATCGAAGGCGTTGCGCGCCATGAAAACAAGATCGTCATCGAAATCGTCGGCAATCGCCGACGGACGCACTTTGACGAATTCGTCGAATGCCTTGCGGTCGTCCGCCGCGATCCAGCGCGCCAGCTGAAATTCCGACGGGCTCCAATCGACCTCGAGCCCATATTCGGCGGCAAGCCGCGCCTTCAGCACGTCGAGCTGCAGCGGGCCGACAACGCCGACCAAGGCCGGCGAGCCGTCGTGCGGCCGAAACACTTGCGCGACGCCTTCTTCGGCGAGTTGCGCCAGCGCCTCTTTCAGTTTCTTTGCCTTCATCGCGTCGGGCAGCCGGACGCGGCGCAAGATTTCCGGCGCGAAATTCGGCACGCCGACGAAATTCAAATCCTCGCCCTCGGTCAGGCTGTCGCCGATGCGCAGCGTGCCGTGGTTCGGAATGCCAACCACGTCGCCGGCATAGGCCTCCTCGGCAAGCGCCCGGTTCTGGGCGAAGAAAAATTGCGGCGCGTTGAGCGTAATGGTCTTGCCCGAGCGCACCTGCTTGACCTTCATGCCGCGGATGAGCTTTCCCGAGCACAGCCGCACGAAGGCGATGCGGTCGCGATGGTTCGGATCCATATTGGCCTGGATCTTGAAAACAAAGGCCGACATGCCGGGCTCGGTCGCCGCCACTGCGCGCTTGTCAGCGGCCTGCGCCCGCGGCGGGGGTGCCATGGCGGCGAGCGCGTCGAGGAGATCGCCGACGCCAAAGTTCTTCAGCGCGCTGCCGAAGAATACCGGCGTGAGGTGGCCCTCGGCGAAAGCTTTGGCGTCGAAGCGATTGCAGGCGTCGCGCACGAGATCGAGCTCGCCTCCGATCGTCGCCGCGTCGAGGTTCTTGTTCAGCGCGGCAACTTCATCGATCGTCATCTCGTGCAGCGTGCCGGCGGTGCCCGCGCCGCCCTCAAGGAGCCGTACGCCGCCGGATTCAATGTCGATCGTGCCCGTGAAATCGCGGCCACGGCCGACCGGCCAGGTCATCGGCGCGGTGTCGAGCGCCAGCGTCTTCTCGATCTCGTCGAGAAGCTCGAACGGGTCGCGGCTTTCGCGATCCATCTTGTTGATGAAGGTGATGATCGGAATGTCGCGCAGCCGGCACACCTCAAAGAGCTTGCGGGTGCGCGGCTCGATACCCTTGGCGGCGTCGATCACCATCACCGCGGAATCGACCGCGGTCAGCGTGCGGTAGGTGTCCTCGGAGAAGTCTTCGTGGCCCGGCGTGTCGAGCAGATTGAACATGCGGCCGGCATAGTCGAAGGTCATCACCGAGGTGACCACCGAGATGCCGCGGTCGCGCTCGATGGCGAGCCAATCCGAGCGGGTCGAACGCCGGTCGCGCTTGGCCTTGACCTGGCCGGCGAGCTGGATGGCGCCGCCGAACAGCAGCAGCTTTTCCGTCAGCGTGGTCTTGCCGGCGTCCGGATGCGAGATGATCGCGAAAGTGCGCCGCCGCTCTACCTCGGTCGCGATGGCCGACGGGGCTGCCGTGTCTGCGGGAGTGCCCGCCTGGGCGCGAATGGGCATGTTCATGGCGGAGTGGATGTGGCAGTTCCAAATGGCGCTAGCAAGGGCGGTTTGGTGACAATTCCATGATTCGCTTAAAGAAAAAGTTGATCCGGGCCTTTGCCGGGGTCAGCAAAGTCGGCTGTAATAGCGGCCAAGAAACGGAACGGGATGGGGATCGAAACGATGAACAAAGCGGTCAACAGCAAGCGCGTTTTCGGCGTCAAGCCGCACCGGCCGATCGGCTATGGCGAGATGCTCGGTGAGCGGGGCGACGTGCGGCTCGACATGCTCGGGCAGGAAATCCCGGACGCGGCCGCGCTCGAGGTTCTGTCCGCCGCGCATGCCTACCAGATCAGTTCGGCGCGGGACGAACTGGCGGCGCATTATCACGTCAGCGGCGAGCTGTTGAAAAAGACGCCGAGCCTGCTGATCGTCTCCACCAACGGCGCCGGCTACGACACCGTCACCGTCCAGGACTGCACCGACAATGGCGTCCTGGTCGTAAACCAAGCAGGCGGTAATGCCGAATCTGTCGCCGAACATGTGCTCGGCATGATGCTGTGTTTGGCCAAACGGGTCGGCGAATGCGACCGCGCCTTGCGCGCCGGCACGCTTGGCGACCGCAACAATTACGCCGGCACCGAAGTCGTCGGCCGCACTGTCGGCATTATCGGCCTCGGCAATGTCGGGCGGCGCGTCGCGCAATTGTGCGGCGTGCTGTTCCGCATGCAGGTGCTGGCCTACGATCCGTATCTGAGCGCCGAGGACATCCGCGCCCGCGGCGCCGCCAAGGTCGAGCTCGATGAATTATTGCGCCGCTCGGACTTCGTCTCGATCAATTGCCCGCTGACCGACGAGACGCGCAAGATGATCTCGGCGTGCGAATATGCGCTGATGCAGCCGCACGCTTATTTCATCACCACGGCGCGCGGCTTCATTCACGACGAGGAAGCGCTGGAGCGGGCGCTGCGCGACAAGAAGATCGCCGGCGCCGGTCTCGATGTCTGGGCCAAGGAGCCGCCGCCGGCCGATCATCCGCTGATGAAATTCGACAATGTGCTGGTCACTGCGCACACCGCGGGCGTAACGCGCGAGGCGCGCGCCAATATGGGCAAGATTGCCGCCGAGCAGATTCTCGATGCGCTCGACGGCAAGCCGGCGCCGCGCATCGTCAATCCGCAGGTCTGGCCGGTTTATGCCAAGCGGTTCGAGAAGGCGTTCGGCTTCGCGCCGCAGCGGTAGCGGCTAGCCGGTATATTCCAGGATGTGCATGCCCTGGCCCCAGCGGTCGATCAGGTAGAGCCGGCCTTCCTCGTCACTGCCGATGTCGTTTGACTGGATGCCGGGCGAACCTTCCGGCGTCTCCGGCACGTAGCAGCCGATCTCTCTCGGATGCAGCGGGTCTGAAACGTCGACGGCGCGCAGCCCGGCGTTGAAATAGGTCAGGAACACCACGTCTTTCCACGGCCCGTCGGCCGGCAGATCTTCGAGAATGTTATGCGCGCCGAAGCGGCCCGGCCGGTCGTAATATTTGTCGCGCTCGGGCATGAAGGTCGCGATCGGCAGCGGATTGGTTTCGTCGCGCGCGTCGATGATCCACATGAATTGCGCGTCCCAGAACTTCTGTTTCGCGCGCGCCTCGTCAGTGACCACGAGATAGGGCCGGTCGCCGATCGGCCAGCAGGTATGGGTGGAGCCCGGAAACGGCGGCGACCATTTGATATGGCCGACAAGCTTCATGTCGTGCAGATCGCTGCAGTCGATGATCGACATGCCGCCGCCCCACCAGGCGCAATACATGCGGTTGCCGCGGATCATCGGCGGGCCGTGCAGGGTGGCGGCTTCCTCGTGCGGATGCGGATCGTTGCCGACTTCGTCAGAGTCGGTCTTCATCCACGGCAGGCCCCAGATGCTGACGACTTCAGGCTTCAGCGGATTCTTGATGTCGAGCGTCCAGATCACGCGCTTGTCCCAGCCCGGCGCGTCGTTCGGCATGAACGCAAGTCCACGCTGAAGGTCGACGCCGAAACGGTGCGGTCCGGAGCCCGGCATGTCGTAGAAGCCGACGGGCTTCGGCGCCGACGGTGTCGAAATGTCGAAGATGAAAAAGCCGGCACGCGCGTTCTTGCCTTTGTCGCCAGCGAGCCGCTCCGAATTCACATAGAGCAGATCGTTGCCGACGATGCGCAGCTTATGGCAATGCACGCCGGGCGGCGCGCGGAATTCGCCGACTTTCTTCGGCTTCTTCGGATCGCGCACGTCGTGGACGGTGAAGCCCTCCGGGCCGTTGAAGCTCGAGCCGCCGACGGCGCCGACATAGGCGTGGCCTTTGTAAATCTGCACCAAGCTGCCGCCGCCCCAGGCTGCGCTCGGGTCGTGGCCGAGCAGACGAAAGTTCTTTGCTTCTTCGGGGAAGATAGCAGGCATAAGCACTCCTTGGCTCTTCGCGCCAGTTATTCTTGCACCAGCTTCATGGCGCGATCGTAATAGGACAGGTCGAGATAATGCTGCGGGTCTGCCGGCTGCCCGCCTTCCTTGCCACCTTCGGTCTCGGCGCGCAGCGCCAGCGCGTTCTTGAAACCGGCCATGTCGAACGCGGCATCGCGGGTGAAGCCGAAGCCTGGTTCGGCGATCACCACGAGGTTTTTCTCCGCCATGTCTGGCGTCAGCTTGAGCTTGTCGACCAGCATTGCCGCCGCTTCGGCATGGTTCTTCGGATCGAGCGACCAGCGCAGCGCTTCGATGTAGGCGGCGAGATATTGCACCAGCACATCCGCGTGGGCGCTAGCCCAGTCGCGCCGCACGAAAGCGCCATCGGCCTGATAGGGACCGAGCATATCGGTGGTGCGGCCGAGGCTGTGCATGCCCTTGGTGGCGGCGATGAGCGAGAATGGTGAATTGAGGATGGCGCCGGCATTGTTCTTGTCGTCGAGCATTGCCTGCAGGCGGTGCGTGCCGTTGCCGACTGGATTGAGCGTGTAATCGGTTCCGGCCTTGAGTCCGTGCTGCAGCAGGATCTTCTTCGCTTGCAGCGCGTAAGCCGTGTTGGTGGCGTCAACGACGATGGCGTGGCCCTTGATGTCGGCGAAGTCCTTGATGTTGTTCTGCACGTAGAACTCGTTGGTGCCGCTGTCGCCGCCACTAACGATGACCACATCAACCTTGGCGACATCGATCATGGCGACCGCGTTGTCGACCGCGGAATGGGCGATATCGATCGAGCCGTCGGCAAGCCCCTGGCGCTGGCGCTCGGAGTTCTCGGTGAATTGCAGGTCGATGCTCAAGCCGCGCTTGGCAAAAAAACCGCGGTCGATGCCGGCATAGAACGGCAACGAGCGGGCGGAGCGGAACACATTGACGTGCAGTAGGGTCGGTTCGGCGGCCGGTGCTGTCGCGGCGAAGGTCCAGATCCCAAATATGAGTGCGGAGACCGGGAGGAGGGCGCGGCTAAATTGCACAACAAGCCGCGTAAAACCGAACGGATACGCCAATTGATGCCTCACTGGGATCGTGTCCTGGCTTTCGGCCGCTCTTATTGTCATCATCGTCGGCGGCCGGGCGAAACAAACCACTAGCGGCAGCGTGAAGCAAGAGCACTGCAATCGTGGCTGAAACCATTTCCCGCGAAGGCTCGCCTAACATGACCGGCCGCGACAGCGCCGATCTGTTCGGTCATCCGCGCGGGCTCACTTTCCTGTTCACGACCGAGATGTGGGAGCGTTTCTCTTATTACGGGATGCGCTCGCTGCTCGTCCTTTACATGACGAAATATCTGTTGCTGCCGGATCACGCCGGTAACGTTGCCGGGCTGCTGACCGTCAAGCACGGGCTCGAAGCCGTGTTCGGTCCACTCGACGTGCAGCCTTTGTCGTCGCAGATCTGGGGGCTTTATACCGGGCTCGTCTATTTCACGCCGATTTTCGGCGGGTTGCTGGCCGACCGCGTACTCGGTCAGCGCCACACCGTCGTTATCGGCGCTGTGCTAATGGCCATCGGCCATTTCATGATGGCTTTTGAACAGCTCTTTGTCTTTGCGCTGTTGGCGCTGATCCTCGGCAATGGCTGCTTCAAGCCGAATATTTCCACCCAGGTCGGCGGCCTCTACGCGCCCGGCGATCATCGCCGCGACCGCGCCTATTCGATCTTCTATGTCGGCATCAATCTCGGCGCGTTCCTGGCGCCGCTGATCTGCGGCACGCTCGGCGAGAAAGCCGGCTGGCACTATGGCTTTGCCGCAGCCGGCGTCGGCATGTGCATCGGGCTTTGCATCTATCTCTACGCGCTGCCGATGCTGCCGCAGACCCCCGCCTTTTCCTCCCCCGCAAGCGGGGGAGGGAAGGGAGGGGGGTTGACGCATATCGAACGGCGGCCGCTGAACCGCGACGAGTGGCGCGCCATCGGCGCGCTTCTGGTGCTGTTCGTGCCCAATACGCTGTTCTGGGCGACCTATGAGCAGATGGGCAACACGACGATCCTCTGGATCGACAGCAAGGTCGACCGCAGCATCGATCTTCTCGGATGGATGGCACAAATCCCGACGACCTGGTTTCTCGCCTTCAACCCTTTCATGATCTTTGCCTTCACGCCCTTTGTCGTGATGCTGTGGGCGCGGCAGGCCGAGCGCCGCACCGAACCGTCGACCATCACCAAGATGGCGTTCGGCTGTTTCGGCGTCACGGCGGCCGATCTGATCAGGGCCTTTGCCGCGTTTCACGCCGGCGCGGGCCAGGCGAGTTGGCTCTGGGTGCTGTTATCGATCGCGACCGTCACGCTCGGCGAGCTTTATCTGTCGCCGGTCGGGCTGTCGCTGGTGACGAAAGTCGCGCCGGCGCGCATCCTCTCGATGATGATGGGAATCTGGCTCGCGACGAATTTCACCGGCGGGTTTCTCGCCGGCTATATCGGCAGCTTCTGGAGCCGGATGCCGCCGCCGCAATTCTTCTTGCTGGTGGCCGGCATCTCCGCACTGGCCGGCGTGATGATCTTTGCCTGCCGGTGGCTGCTCAAGGGGATGTTGCGGGAGTAGCCGCTTATCCTGCGTAGTTTTCCCGAGGCGGATAGCTGCGATTAGATTTGAGCGATGTCGGCGGGCAAGTGGATGATGAATTCAGTTCCCGGCTTGAGTCTGTTGATTTCGAGCGTGCCGCCCAGCTGCTGCACGGTTGAAACCACCATCTTCATTCCCAATGAAGACGACTTGCCATCTATTTTAAAGTCGGGTGGAAGCCCTCGTCCCCGATCGGCAATACTCAAATCGATGCCGCGGCGCTTCTTGTGCTTTAGCGTGACTTTAATGGACCCCGATTCGTTGTCCGAAAATGCGTGCTTGAGCGCGTTTGTTATCAATTCGTGGGTCAACATGCCGAGAGAGATAGCATGTGGACCTGAAAGCTCGAGCGAATCAGCATCGACCTCGATCGAGGGCCTCTTGACTCCGACATAGGCGTTCGCGCTCGTGCTGCAAATTGTTCTTAGAAACTCGCCGAATTCCACGTATTCCAAAGTATCGGCCTGATAAAGCTGGCGATAGACCGTTCCCATCGCGACGACGCGATCGCGGGCATTTGCAAGATTTTCCCGTGCCACGGAACTCTTGGTAGATCGCCTTTGCATTTCCAGGAGGCCAGAAAGCAGCGCAAGGCTGTTCATCACGCGATGTTGAAGTTCGCGTAACAGGAGGTCTTTCTGCTTAAGCAGCTCATCAATCCTGCCTGACATTCGGGTCAATGCCGCGCTCAGCTGTCCAAATTCGTCTGAATATCTGAATTTGGGAAAAGCCGCAGACGTGTCGCCTGACTCCCATTTGCGCGCGCTCTTGATAATCGCGCGGACGGGACGGTCGATCATGAGATAGGCGGCCAGCCATACGACAATAACCGCAAGAATTATGAAAATGAAATCGAACGCAATTCCGCGCACATTGACGATGGAGGTTTCCGCCAAAGCCGAATCGCGATCAAGCGCAACCGCCGTGAACAGGCTTTCGGGCGCGCGAGCGGACGGCGCAACGCCGACAATCAAAGGCCGGCCGATCGAATCCTTGATATCAATCGTTCCCGGCTTTTCATGTGGCACGAGCGAAAAGATCTGCTTTGCAACAGCATCGGCTTCTTCAGACTCATTTGCTGGAAGCGTGAGTATCAAAGAACCCTGACCGTCGATAATGACGAGTTGATGTTCGGATCGCCATTGATCGGCCCCGAAGCTTTCGGCCAATCTTTCCGAGTCTCCCGTAAGCACAATGGCGCCTTTTATCGCGCCGTCGGCGTCTTTATATGGCATCGATATCTGAATTGACGTCGCGTGCGCCGGCCGGTCCCGAATGATCGTTCCAATACTGAGCTTGTTCGCCTTCAAAGACCGATAAAAGCGGATGCGGTCGTCGACGCCGAGTGTGTCTTGAAACGGAATGGTTGAACAAAGAAACTTTCCGTCCGTATCGATGATCGCGGCTTCGCTAAAGGTCTGAACATCTGAAATTATGGATTTGAAATATGAAGCGCATTCCGCCTTGTTGTCCGTATTCAGGGGAAATTGCGCCATTGCCGTCATAAGCTGACGCGCATTATCGATGATCTGCTCCAATTCGCTCGACGCGAGGCGCGCCTCTGAAAGCGCCGTGGCGCGGGTTTCCGATTCGAGGAATATTCTCCAACGTGCTGCATCATATGCCGTGAGCAATAACGACGGCACCAAAGCGATAGCGACGAGGACGGAGAGCCGGCGGCGAAGTCTCATGCCCACACAATAACAGATGCGCGTCCTGAAGGACGATCACGGAATAGCCAGTCGAAGATTATAGCCGCAACGCGGCAGAAATTTATCGCGGTGACTCTTTTTTGCGCGCCGCTCCGGCGGAGAGGGTACTCACAGCGGGTGGGTCAGCATTGGCAGGCTTTGCAGCCGCAGCTCTCCGACGGCTCCGCCGTAGAACGGTTTGAAATCGGAATAGCGCAGGCACGCCTGCGGAAACCGCGTCAAGAGACGTGTCATTGCGATCGTGATCGTCGAGCGCCCGAGGATATTGCCGATGCAGTGATGCGGTCCGGCGCCGAATGACATGATCCGCTTGGGCTTGCGGTGAATGTCGAAGCGCAGGGGGTCGGGAAAGAAAGCGGGATCATAGTTTGGCGCAAGCGGCGAAGGGCGCACCACTGTTCCCTTCGGAATTCGCGTCCCGCCGACCTCCGTGTCGCAGGTGGCGATCCGCGGGAAGGTGAAATAGCCGTTGCTGCCGAGCCGCAGGCACTCCTCGATCGCCTCGGGAATGAGGCTTGGATTTTCGATCAATTCGCGGCGCTGCGCGTCGTGCGTATAAAGCAGGTAGAGCGCGCCGCCTGCGGCGCGGCTGGTCGCCGACAGCGAGGCGCCGCAAATTCCGAAAATCTGGTCGAACAATTCCCGATCGCTGAGCGTGTCGCCTTGGTCGCGCGCGTTGACCAGGTCACTGATGAAATCGGAACGTGGATGGGCGCGGCGCTCCTCGATGATGACCTTGATTTCTTCCATGGCGCGATCGAACGCCTGGCGCAGCTCCGGCGGCCACGTTTCACCCGGCTTGACGTAAGTCGTTCCCGGGATGAGATCGTGAAACGCGACGAATACGGCCTTGCGGCGCTCGTCCATGTCGATCATCGCTTCAAGCAGAGCATCGACGACAAGATGAGCTCCGTAGTCCTCCATGCCGTCGAATTCGGGTCCGTCAGCCTCGATCTTGTCGAGCATGCGGTCCATGATCTTGCCGATGCTGTCTTCAAGCTGGGTAATCCGGCGCGATGAAAAGGCCGGTATGAGCAGCCGGCGCACGCGGGCATGCTGGTCGCCGTCCATCTGCGTCACGAACTGGGCGTCCATAGCTTTGTTGAACGCCTCCCAGCCGGGGCCTCGTGGCATTTCGGAGGCGAATGTCTTCGTGTCGGAAAACACCTGACGCGCGTCCTCGTAGCGGCCGACGATCACTTGCGGCCGCTGTCCCGGCGCGACGGCATAGAATGGGCGCCGTCGCGCCCATTCGGCCATATGGCGGTGTGCGTTTGCTTTGAACTCTGCGCTGCCCGGATCCAGTTCGACCATATTGTCAGGGTCAATCGCGGCGGCGGAAGGATCGAAATTGGCAAGGACGCTCGACACTGGTTGTTCTCCTTGATTATCCCCGGGCCAAGGCTTGAAACATCGTAGCGCGTCAAAGCGATAGTCTAAAGTGGCTGAGGTCGAGGATTGTGCGATGCCAGCCATCCGGTGACGCGGGTGCCGGCGGCTTCAGCGCGATACCTGCATCGCAACAACACGGTGCAGGGTTGCAACGATTTACTTGATCCGTCAGCCCGTTTACCGCTTGGGGTATTGCGTGAAAATGTAATCTTTTGCCGCCACTGTCGTGTGGCACGCATAGCCGCAGTTAGGTTCAGTCCCCTCAGGCGCAAAAGTGTCAGACGCGGCATCATAGATGAAATTGGCGTATGCCCATCCGTGCGTGTCCGGGAATCTCTTGGTATCTTTTTCGATTACGTCAACCGCTTTCAGAGTGTCCGGCACCTGCACGAAATAAGGAGACACAGGGTTCTTTTTGAACGTCCACTCGATCTTCACAATCTTGGACCCCTCAGGAAAAAGCTTGCCATCGGCGGGAAGTCCTTTCCTATAGGCGTCCATCATCACGTCATTTGCTACGATCACTTTTAACTGAGTTTCAGTCTGACTGACTGCAACATCCTTCCAGTTTTCGTATCCTTTGAAATCAGCAAACGAAAGCTTGCCCAATTTCAGCGTGTACCTGTCCTGCGCCGCAAGGGCCATGCTGCCCAAGACAGCGAGGAATACCAACACGATCGTAATTATCGAAGTTGGAGTTCTCGTCACGGTTCACTCCTGCTCTTGCTGTTTGCATGTCAAAGCAGTGACGTCCGCTTAAACAGCGCCGGCGCAAGTGCGAGGTTTCAATTTCTTGTCTAAAAATCTTCTTGTCGAGGGATCGCTCGCACGTGGGCCAGATATCATTCGGCGGGCGGCAACTACTGCTATGTCGCACCCCGACGCTATTGTTGCACCTGAAACTGACGCAATTCCATAGGGTGGTCGCTAATATTTTTGGTGATGCACTGAGCTGAACTTCGGACCCGCCAATGTCCGATTAGAATCGGAAGCGGACATCCAAGCCGTCGCTCGCAAAACGTGTGCTCAATGCTCGCGCCACGACCTACAAGACGTCAAGCGGGGCACGTGCCCACCCGCTGTGCCCGGGAAACGAAGTGTTCCGGAGTGTCTCTCTCGAAATGCATCTCCGCTATTTCGTTACGGTGTCTTTGTAGATCGTGCCGCCCTTCATAATGACGAGAAAGTTCTTGTCCGGGTCTGCAATAAGCTTGATATTTTCCAACGGATTGCCGTCGATTAACAACAGATCGGCGATTGCGCCCTCTTCGACCACGCCAAGCTTGCCAGGGTAGGGATTGATGAACCCGGATAGCGCCATCAACGCGCCATTGTCGGCAGTGGCCATTTTGAGCGTTTCCGCAGGCGTGTACCAGCGAACCATCTTAGCCAGGATCGCCCCCTGCCGCGCGGTCAACCTGGCGTCGAACAGAATGTCGGTGCCGAAAGCCGTTTTGACATTGTATTTCTTCGCAAGCTTGTAGGCATTGTCCGTTCCGGCGAAGACTTCCAGCGCTTTCTGCTGCGACACCGGGTTCGCAAGCGGCGGAGCATCTTCGTCGTCCAGCAGTGGCTGCAAGCTCCACCAGATGCCGTTGTCGGCAAGCAATTTGGCGGTCGGTTCGTCGATCAGCTGGCCGTGTTCGATGCATTTGACGCCGGCGGCAAGCGCCTGCCGGATCGCGCGCGGCGTATAGGCGTGCACCGTGACATAGGTGCCCCAATTGTCGGCCGCTTCGACGGCGGCGCGGATCTCAGGTTCGGTGAACTGCGTCGACTCGATCGGATTGTACGGCGAGGCAACACCGCCACCGGCCATGAGCTTGATCTGGCTGGCGCCCTGCCGCAGCTGTTCCCTGGCGCGTAGCCGGACTTCGTCGGGGCTATCGGCAATGGCTGCGATACCTTCGGTCTCGGAATGGCTCAGCTGGCCTCCGGGCACCCGCGGAACCTCGAAGGAGAATCTGAAATCGCCATGGCCCGAGGTTTGCGAGATGAAAGCACCGGAAGGATAGATGCGCGGACCGATCGCGACACCCTCGTCGATGGCGCGCTTGAGCCCGAAGACCGGACCACCGAGGTCACGCACGGTCGTGAAACCCCGCATCAAAGTCGCTTGCGCCTGTCGCGCAGCCACGAGCTGGAGATAGTTCGGATCGGCGGTCATCAGCACCATTTGCGGCGTGCTCGCCATGATCGCATGCCAATGCGCGTCGATCAGGCCGGGCATCAGCACGCGCCCATCCGCCGCAATCGTCCGGACCTTGGCATTGGCGTCGATGGCGATTGGGTTTACGGAAATGCGCGCGATGATGCCGTCTTTGACCAGAACGTTGGAAGGAACCGATAGCGTGGCGCTCCTGCCGTCGAAAATGCGCACGTTCTGAAAAAGCGTTGTGCCGCCGCTGACCGGAGCGGCGAAAGGCTCCAAACCTGGCGCTTCCAAATCCGCATCGCCTTGCGCCAAGCTTGCCCGGCAAGCTCCGACCACGAGCGCTGCAGCCAAAATGAGCCGTGCGGCACCTCGCGCGAATTTCAATATGCGGACCACCATGAGGCCGATCTCCATCGCGAAGTTCGAGCCATCACACGCTCACAGCAATTTTTTGATCTACTCTTTGAACTGTCCTGGGTCGAAACGAGCTTGTGACCACTCTGCTTGCAGCTTCCGAGCATCGAAGAAAATTGGATCGCAAAACAACCGAGACTGTCAAGGACCCCATTTTCGTTTGATCACACCAAGGATGCGGGGCACCCTCATAAATGAAATGCCCGGCGCAAGGTTCAGCCTTGGCCGGGCGTGACGAATTTAGTTTGTTGATCGGGTTGGCTTAATGCGCCGCCATCGACGCGGCGGCTTCCGGATTTTCCATGTGGGCGATGTTTGACTTCACCGCCTTCTGGACCTTTTCGAAAGCGCGCACTTCGATCTGGCGCACGCGCTCGCGCGAGACGCCGAATTCTTCGGCGAGCTCTTCGAGCGTGATCGGCTCGTCGGCGAGACGGCGCGCTTCGAAGATGCGGCGTTCGCGGTCGTTGAGCACGTTGAGCGCCTGGCCGAGCGCCTGATGGCGGTTCTCGGATTGCTCGGATTCGGCAAGCCGGCTTTCTTGGCTGACGCCGTCGTCGACCAGCCAATCCATCCACTCGCCGGAATCGCCGTCCTCACGGATCGGCGCGTTCAGCGACGCATCGCCGCCGAGACGGCGGTTCATGTCGATGACGTCCTGCTCGGTGACGCCGAGACGCTTGGCGATCAGCTTGACCTGATCGGGCCGCATATCGCCTTCTTCGAGCGCCGAGATCCTGCTCTTCGCCTTGCGCAAATTGAAGAACAGCTTCTTCTGGTTGGCGGTCGTGCCCATTTTCACGAGCGACCACGAACGCAGGATGTATTCCTGGATCGCCGCCTTGATCCACCACATGGCGTAAGTCGCGAGCCGGAAGCCCTTGTCCGGCTCGAAGCGCTTCACCGCCTGCATCAGGCCGACATTGCCTTCAGAAATGACTTCCGAAATCGGCAGTCCATAGCCGCGATAGCCCATGGCGATCTTGGCCACGAGCCGCAGATGGCTGGTGACGAGCTTATGCGCAGCGTTGCGGTCGCCGTGCTCGCGCCAACGCTTCGCCAGCATGAATTCTTCTTGCGGTTCCAGCATCGGGAACCGCCGGATTTCTTCCAAATACCGGGTAAGGCCGGTCTCGCCGGACAGGACCGGAAGTGCTGCAGTCTGGGCCATGATAGCGCCCTCCATTTTCATGCCCCCGCGGAGCGGCGGGCCATTGGGGCCATCGCTCTCCGAGCCGACGGCGCCAGTTCCATTTATCTCGCACCCGCAACATACACGGTAGAATCGGGCGCTCGAAAGAGAGTTCGGCGTCACATTGGCGCGACGCAGCTGTGAACCACAATCCGATCCGAAGCTAAACCGTTGATACCGGTAAACTTTTAGTTGCTGCCAGCGTCCGGCTTGCGTTGAGGCATAGTCGCTATGTCCGGCTGGGTGCCGGCCAGCGCATTACGCAAACGGACGAGATCGGGCGGCAGTTCCGACCGGAACTGGAGAAATTCGCCGCTCGACGGGTGCTTTACCAACAGGATGTGGGCATGCAAAGCCTGCCTCGCAAGGGCGGTTAACGCCGTCTGAGCGGCGGGGGGCAAAAGCGCAGCTTTGGTGCGGAAACCGCTGCCATAGGCGTCATCGCCCATGATCGGGTGGCCGATCGAGGCCAAATGGACCCGGATCTGATGGGTCCGGCCGGTTTCGAGCCGGCAGAGCAGTAGGCTTGCCACCGGCTCGGCGGACGAACTGCCCTTGTTCCCCTTGCGGCCGGTTTTCGCCGCCTGCACGCCGTAGCGCTCCAGCACCTGCCAATGCGTGACGGCGTCGCGGCCGCCTTCGCGGATCGCCATCCGCTCGCGCGATTTCGGATGCCGGTCGATCGGCCTGTCGATCGTGCCATGCGGGCGGTCGGGTGCGCCCCAGACCAAAGCCAGATAACTGCGCTCGAACGGCTCGCCGTTTTTGCCGTGGTCGGCGAATTGAGCCGCCAGCGCCCGGTGGGCGCGGTCGTTTTTGGCGACGACCATGGCCCCGGTCGTGTCCTTGTCCAGCCGGTGCACGATGCCGGGCCGGCGCTCACCGCCGATGCCGGACAGGCTGTCGCCGCAATGCGCAATGAGCGCGTTCACCAGCGTTCCGGTCCGGTGGCCCGCGGCTGGATGAACCACGAGATTACGGGGTTTATCGATGACGATGATGTCATCGTCTTCGTAAATGACGCGGAGAGGGATGGGTTCAGGCTCGGGCTTCGCCGGGAGCGGCGGCGGCACGTCAACCAAGATCGCGGAACCGGAATTGACGTTGTGGCTTGGATCGCGGATCGTTTGGCCGTCGACGGCGACCGCGCCAGCTTCTATCAGGACTTTGAGCCGGGAGCGCGAGAGCGCGGCGATATGACGGGCGAGTACGCGGTCGAGCCGATCGCCGGCCTCATCCGCGGGGACGCGAACCGCAGCCTGCGTGACCGAAGTCGTAGCGGGTGCGGGCGTGGAAGTGGGAGACGACATGAATACTCTATCCGGCAAGGTCCGGAGCAACCTATCAGCGGTCGGCGATCCCGCCGAATCCGAGACGGCGCAGCTGGTCGCGCGTGCCCGCACCATGATGGTGATATCGGGCCTGACCACGGTGCTTGCCATCGCCGCCGTGGTGACCGTCATCGGCTACCGGATGTACTCCAGCGCCGGCAATACGCCAATCGAAGACGCCATCACGCTGCCGAAGGGCGCGCGCATCGTGTCGATAGCGGGCTCCGGCGGCCGAGTCGCCGTGCTGATCGACAATAACGGCACGAGCGAGATGCGGGTCTTCGATCTGAAAACGATGAAGGAATCCGGGCATCTGCGGTTTACGAACGGGCAGTGAGGGGCTCGGAGCGCTGCCGCAGCACTGAGCCCATACCCGCTTGCACGCCGCGCGCATCGCGGTTATTTCGAGGGCAGGCTCCCTTCGTCTAGCGGTCTAGGACGCGGCCCTCTCAAGGCTGAAACACGGGTTCGATTCCCGTAGGGAGCGCCATCGGCGCATTGCAGCCAGGCGACCGAAAGTGGCAGCCGAAGATAAAAAGAGACCGCCTCAGCTGGTGGCCCCTTTTCCCGACGCCCTCTTAATTAATTCAGCGCGACCGTGTTTTGCAAAGAGCTCCGGTGCCAGTTCGTGCTGTCGACTTCATTGCAGTCGCGACAGTAGAAAACCAGCAATTCGGGTGCTGCGCCGATCCTGGGGGAGCCTGCGAATGAGCTTCATCGGCTCGTCGCAGGCGCGGCACGCACAGGACGGATCGAGATCATTTTGCATGTCCGCTTCCTAATCGAACCGGACTCGGCGGTGCAATGCGGGCGAACCCGATAAGGGGCAATACGTACGCGGCGCAAGCTTGCTCGTGCGGACACACTGTGCGGACACACTATAATGTCCGCACGAGGCTTCGCGCTTCAGCGTTAGCTGGGTCACTTGCGAGTTACCTTCGAGACTACTTGCCCGGCTTGAGCTTCAAGAGCGCGTCGGCATTGCCGTGCGCGAGCTTGGCCTTCTCGGCCGGCGGCAGCGCCACATTGTCGAGGAATTTGCGGCCGGCCGCGTCGGGCGCGAACGGATAGTCGACCGAAAACAGAATGCGGTCGATGCCGAAAATCTGCAGCGCGCAGATGAACGGCGGCTGATCGAAAATGCCAGAGGTCGTGATCCAGACCTGATCGAGAATGGTTTGCGAGATCGGCCGTTTCAGATGAGCGATGTCGTGCTGGAAGACCTTGTCGAAGCGCGCCATCATCATCGGGATCATCTCGCCCATATGGCCGATGATGATTTTCAGCTTCGGATGCTTGTCGAACGTGCCGGCGATCACCATGCGCAGCACATGCACCGCCGTTTCCGAATGCCAGCCCCAGCCGGCGGTCTCAAGGACGCGGCCGGCGCCTTCCGGCAGATCGGAGAAATAGGCATTGCGCACCGGCTCCGGCGGAATGTGCGGATGGATATAGACCGGCACGTCGAGCTCGACCGCGGCGGCGAGGAGGCCGTCATAGCTTGGATGATCGAGGAAGCGGCCTTCCGTCGTGCCGTTGACCATGGCGCCGAGGAAGCCGAGCTCCTTCACCGCGCGCCTGAGCTCGACCGGACAGGCATCGGGACTTTGCAGCGGCAGCGCGGCGAAGCCTTTGAAGCGGTCGGGATGGCGCGCGATCTCCTTCGCCAGATGATCGTTGACGTCCTTTGCGGCGGTGACGCCGTCGGGACCCGGAATGAGATCCGGGCCGGGGCCGGCATTGGAGAGGACCTGCACGCTGATGCCGGCGGCATCCATGGACTTGAGACGCTTCTCGGCGAATTCAGGCAGCAGCTCGACCGGATTGGGCGCGCCGGGCGTGAGATTCCTCGGCCGGAAGCCGCGGCGGTGCACCACGTCCTTTGGAACGCGGCTCGCCACCGCCGGGACTGAAAAATGTTCTTCGAGCGCAACAATACGCATAGGCGTAGTCCTCCATTCGGCCGCCGCCAGTCAGATGGCGGGTTGTTGCATTGGCATCGGCGTCGGGCAAGAGGCTACGCTAGACATCCGCGCAGCGCTTGCGCTCGCCAGTCCGATGTCCGCGCATAACTGACCGCGTAATAAATGTGTTATGATTGATGATGGTTCGGATTTCTTTTTATTCTCGCCGCGGCAACAGGCGGCGCGCCACTTGGCGCAAGTGTGACGTGCAATGATCCGAGCCGCGATCGTCGGTTTGGGGCGTTGGGGGCGGGCGCTGGTGACTGCGGCGACCGGCAAAACCGGCAGCACTCCCGGCAGCAGCGATCTCCGTTTTGTCCTCGGCACAACGCGAACGCGTGCCGCCGCTGAGGATTTCTGCCGCGACAAGAACATCAAGCTGGTCGGCAGCTACGACGACATCCTGCGCGATCCCGACATCGATGCCGTGGTGCTCGCAACCCCGCACAGCCAGCATCAGGCGCAAGCACTTGCCGCGATTGCCGCGAGGAAACATGTCTTTGTCGAGAAGCCGCTGACGCTCGATCTCGCGAGCGCGCGCGCCGTCGCCGATGCCGCGCACAAATCCGGTCTGATCCTTGCGGTCGGGTTCACCCGGCGCTTTCATCCAAGCGTCGGCGAATTGCGCGCGCGCGTTCGCGACGGCCGGCTCGGCGATGTCATGGCGCTCGTCGCGCAGCACACCACGTCGACGGCGCAATTCGTCGCGCCGGACAATTGGCGCGCGGCGCCGGAGGAGGCGCCGGGCGGCGCCTTCACCGCCGTCGGTGTGCATGCGCTCGATCACATGATCGAATTCGCCGGCCGGGTGCGCGACGCGCGCTGCGTCACCGCGCGCTACTATGCGGGCCGGTCCGACGACACGACCACGGTCATGCTGCGCTTTGTAAGCGGCGCCACTGGCCTGATTTTTTGTTCGGTTGCGACCGCGACGAATTTCGCATTGACCGCCTACGGCACCAACGGGCTTGGTGAAATCACGCGTGCCGATCTGTCACGTTTTCGTTTCACCCCGGCGTCGATCGCGGCTCCGACCGGTGTCGTTGCGGCGCCGCCCGACGAGATTTTGGAATTTTCCGGCTTCGACATGTTGCGCGAAGAGATGACGGCGTTCGCGCGGACCATCCGCGATGGAAATTCTTATCCGGTTCCGATTGCCGACGTGCTGCACGGTATGGCGGTATTCGATGCGATTGTTGAATCGGCAAAACGCGGCGGCGAAGCGATCGCAGTGAATGAATAATTTCCCGCGGCTGGTGTTTTAAATCTATTTTGCTCTCACACGATCGTCATAATCGCACCGTGAGTATCTTGCAGAGAATTTGCGATGCGGTTAAATATGTGCATCGAGTTTTCGGCCGAACGACTTGGCCTTGCAGCGAACTGAAAACCGCGCCTGACTGACAATCTTTCACCAAAATCTCGATCGAACCGAGCCGGGCACAATCGCGCGGCTCACACTGACGTGCTTATGAACTGACATGCCTATGAGGAGATACTCGTGGATAACGGTACCGTGAAGTGGTTCAACGCGCAGAAGGGTTATGGATTCATTCAACCCGAAGGCGGCGGCAAGGATGTTTTCGTCCATGTCAGCGCTGTCGAACGCGCGGGCCTACGTGAGCTGAGGGAAGGTCAGCGCGTGTCCTTCGAAGTCGTGACGGATCGCAAGACCGGCAAGGCGGCCGCTGAAAATCTGAAGACGATGTGAGTGTGTTGCGGTACTTTAGTACCGCGACTGGTTGATTGATCCAGCGAATGACCCGGATCGCGCATCGGCAGTCCGGGATGGCGAGGCTCGACAAGCCCGCTCCTTTATGTCCGCCACTTGTCCGCGCTTGCTGCTTGTGGCGCGCATGCGGATAGTTCGCGTGCGCACTTCAGGACGGCCCAAACGTCCTAAAAGCTCTCTTTGATCAGCAGAATATTCAGAACCAGAACCAGGGCGGTCGCAGCCCCTGCGGCGATCCGCGTCAGTTTGCCGTTGGCAAACGTGCCCATGATGTCGGCTCTGTTGGTGAAAATGATCAGCGAGATCATCGGCAGCGGTAACGCAATACTCAAAACCACTTGGCTCATCACCAGCGCATTCGTCGCATCGACGCCGAGTGCGACGACGACAAATGCCGGGAACATTGTGACGAGCCGGCGCAGCCAGACCGGAATGCGAAAGCCGACGAAGCCCTGCATGATCATCTGCCCGGCAAGCGTTCCGACCGTCGAGGCGGAAATGCCCGAGGCGATCAGCGACACCAGAAAGATTCCGGCGGCCGCGCCGCCGAGAAGCGGCGTCAGCGTGTGATAGGCGGTCTCGATCTGCGCCACTTCGGGATGGCCTGCGTGAAACGCGCTCGAGGCCATCATCACCATGGCCATGTTGACGAGGCCGGCGACGGCCAGCGCGATGACGACTTCCCGATTGGAGTAGCGCAAGACCATCCGCCGGTCGTTGTCGTCACGGACCGGCACGCGGGCCTGGGTGAGGCCGGAATGAAGATAAATCGCATGCGGCATCACGGTCGCGCCGATAATGCCGACGGCGAGCAGCAGCGCTTCGGAATCGGCAAGATGCGGCACGATGGTATGGTAGGCCGCGGCGGCCCAGTCGACCGGCGCGATGAACATTTCAAGAAGATAACAAAGGCAGATCACGCCGACGATCGCGCCGATGATCAGTTCGAGCGGGCGGAAGCCGAAGCGCTCACAGGCCAGAAGCCCGTAAGTCACGATCGCCGTCGCCACCATGCCGGCAAGAAGCGGTATGTGGAACAGCAATGACAGGCCGATGGCGCCGCCGAGAAATTCGGCGAGATCGGTCGCCATGGCGGCGACCTCGCTGACCAGCCACATCGCCCAGACCAGCTTTTGCGGGAAATGATCGCGGCACATTTCCGCGAGATTCTTGCCGGTGACGATGCCGAGCTTGGCCGAGAGGCCCTGAAACAGCATGGCGGTCACGTTGGCGATCAGCACGACCCAGAGCAGGCCATAGCCATATTTGGCGCCGGCCTGAATGTTGGTGGCGAAATTGCCGGGATCCATATAGGCGATCGAGGCAACGACCGCCGGGCCGCCAAAAGCCAGCGCCGTGCGCCAAGCGCCGCGCTGGCCTGCCAGAACTCCACGGGCGGTGGCAACGGTGCGTTCCGTCAGCGATGCGGGACTGCCGGCCGTATCGCCGCCGGCCACCCCGCCCAGAGCGGGGCTGCGCATTTCAGGCAGCCTCATGCAGCACCAACACGAAAATGTAGCATAGGTTACAGTATAGGCGGCGCCCGGTTCTGCGTCAATGGCTCCATTATGTAGCTTGGGCTACATTTTGACACGAGGAGAAAAATATGTTCTTGAGGCGCGCGTGACCCAGCCGCATCCCCCGCATCAGGCCGTTATGGGCAAGCTCCCCGCCGAAGGCACCCAGGCCCGCCGCTTCGGCAAGACCCGGTCGGCGCAGGCGACCGCGCTTCTTGAGGACTATGTCGAGCTGATCGCCGACCTGCTCGAAGGCGAAGGCGAGGCACGGCCGACCGATATCGCCCGCCGCCTCGGCGTCTCCCATGCCACCGCGATCAAGACCATCGCGCGGGTGAAGCGCGCAGGGCTTGCCACCGCGCGGCCCTATCGCGGCGTCTTTCTCACCGAAAAAGGCCACGCGCTCGCCACCCGCGTGCGGGCGCGCCACCGTCTCGTCGTCGACCTGCTGCGTGCGCTCGGCGTGCCGACGGAGGCGGCGGAAGCCGATGCCGAAGGCATCGAGCATTATGTGTCGGAGACGACGCTGAAGGCGTTTGCGCAATTCTTGAAGGCGCGGGGCTAGTTGGGCAGTTCTCGCAACGCTTTAGGAGTGAAGACACTCACTCCTTTCTGGCGCGCCGCGCGTCGGATGGAGTCATGCCAAAACGTCTCCGGAAGACGCGATTGAAATACGATAGATTGCCGAATCCGACTTCGAATGCGATGGCGCTGATCGTCCAATCGTGCAGTGCGGAATCCGCGAGCGTGCGGTAGGCGCGGGCAAGCCTTTGCTCGAGGACGTATTCCGTGAACGTTGTCCCCTCGGACTCGAACAGCAATTGAACATGGCGCGGTGACACGCCTCGGCGCAGGGCAATATCGGTGACGGTAAGCCTCTCGTCGCCGAGCCGGCGCGCGACGTCGCCTTTGATTGCGGCGAGCCTCGCGGCGCGCAGACCGCGACGGCGCGTCATTTCAGCTCCGTCGCGCGTCGCGCCAACGGCAAGCGCGACGAGATCACTGATATGAGCGGCAAAGAGCCGGCGCAATTCGGGCGATATCAGCTGTCGGTTTTTCAGAGTGAGCTGAACATAATCGACAAGGAGGCGCAGCGCCTCCGTGTTCGCCGGTATCGGCCGCGCCAGCGCGTCTTCCGGCTTGGCCGCGACGCTGTTGAGCAGCCGGCGTGGGATGCGCAATGTCAGAAATTCCGTCGGCACGGGGTAATCCTTGGCACCGACATCACCGCACGACAGCAGTACCGCGGCTCCTGCATCCATCCTGAACTCTCGGCCAACTTGGGACGGCAGGCTGCAGCCCGACAAAATGGTCCCGAAAATAAAATCGTCATTGCCGTCGGTGAGCAGGGGTTGGGTGCGCCGACCAATATTGCCGTTGGTCCGCCCCCAAATCACGCCGAGGCCGTCAAACCCGTGCACCGTGGCTTCATATCGCACCGGGCGATCGTCGTATGGTCCAAGATCAAGCCGCGTGAACGAGCGGCCAAGTGCCTCACGAAAATAGGGCAGACGCTCGCGCAAAGGGACGAGATCTGTCGAGAAGTGGATGCCTTCCGCAGCGTCTATGTCCATGACTGCGCTCCATCACCCATGGTCATCATAGACTATTTGGTTGCCAGCGCGTGCCCAATTTCGCTCCAGTACCAGCCTGATTTCGCGTCCGTATAAGCATAGTGGCTTATCCATCGCTATGCTCCGGCCGCTCGTTACACTTTGAGGTAGTGACGTGTTGAGGTCGTGACGTGGCTAGCTCATATCGCCCGGCATCTCCGGTTACCGCCGCGATTTTCTCCGGCGACCAAGCTCAACGACGCGCCACCGGACTCCCAATGAGCTTTATTTGCTTATTGGCGTTGCTCTGCGCCTTGGATTTTTTCCTGCAAACCAAAGACGCCGGCGCCCAATGCGCAGCGCAAGACGTCATGGCAAATCGCCGCCTGCTTGACGATCCTGCGTTGTCGCAAACGCCTGAGGCGATTCAATCCGCGGCCGGTATCCCCGTATGGAAAACAATCAGGATCGGAACCGCTGCAAACAAGTGGGACCTCCACCGCGCGCTCGACGCCGCAAATTGCGGCATCGGAGATTCAGCGGAGGGCATGTTCGCGCAGCCGGAATTCTTGGTCAGTGCGACTAAAATTGAAACGGATCTCGTAAGTGTCTCGCTGGCGCAACTCGGCATAGCGCGCGCATCGCTCCGGGACGTCTACGCGCGGGCACAAAGCCTTGGCTTGGCGCTTGCCGCGGCCGAAGTCGGGCCGCAATTGCGGCTGCAATATTTTGAACAGCCGCTGGGCGAGTTTCTCAACATTGGCATGGCGCCGATCGCGACACGCGATGACAGGCGTGAGATTTTTACTATCGGCAACGGCGGCGCCGGGCTGTTGCTGACAGGTACGAAGGCCGACGACGCTACAAAATTTCACGATTCGGCGCGCTTCGTTTTCGTTCGTCAAAGAAAGGTCGCCTCGTCGCAAGCTCGAAGCGACTGAGGAATGCAAACCGATCCGCTACACGCTGCGCAGATAACGACAGAAGCAGTCACGCACGCATCATATTCGCGATGGCGATGATCGAGACTGTGCCAGTCGCGCTCAAAACCGGAGGTTCGTTGTGTCCACAGTCACGCTGAATCCGACCTCGCTTTCTTTTCCTCTTCGCATGCCCGGTCAACCCTCTGACGAACCGCTCACCGTCGGCATCACCGTCACTGATCCGGTCAAGATGACCGTCGACATCGAGGGCCCCGATGCAAGCGCATTCACGGCAGGAATTGTTCAAGAGGAGTTGCAGATCCGCAAAGGTGCGATCGTGCCGACGATCAACCCGACGAAGAGCGCAGTTATCACGCCACCGACGACAAATACGGTCTTTTGGATAATCCAAGTCGGCTTCATCGCGCCCTTGCGGCCGGTACCGGGAGCTTTCAGCGCGACGCTGGTCGTGCGCTGGTCGTCGCCAACGTCGGATTCCAGAACGGTGCCGGGCGAGCAACGGATACCCTTGACTGGAGCTTCCGCTCAATTCACGGCTGATGTCATCACCGCCCAACCGGTCACGTTCCAGGCCGGCGCCGATCCGATTGTCAGCATGCGGTTCACCTATCTGTCCAATGATCCGACGCCATTGCAGATCCTGCTCACTCCCGAACAATTCCCCACCGGACTGAGCTTCGACCCCTTCAACGTGACAATGACTCCGCGCTATGTCGAGGTGGGAGAGAATCCGAAAGGCTCGGGGGACAAGCCGCCTCCACCCCCCACGCAGCAATTGGTGACAAAAACGGTCGCGACCGTCCCGATACACGTCAAATCCCAAAGGTTGACGGCGCAGTTGGGCAAGAGCACGGGCGGCGTGCAATTGCAGATTCCCTACTTGCCCGACGGATTCGCCCCGGAGCCGCCGCCCACCGTTGTATTCAACGTCCAACCGCTGCCAATCGACGTCAAGGTCCTGGCCGACCAAGCCGTCGTCATTGTGCCCGGCGTGTCTGCTCGCGTCGGGATTTCGATCACCACCAGGGGCGGCGATACGACTTTCAATCTCCAGCCTATAAGTCTTCCCTCAGGTGTCACGGTCGGGTTTGAGTCCGGCGGCGAAATTGAAATCGGCGACGGAACGACAACGACTGAGATCACCATCAACGCGGCATTTGATCCGACATCTTCGTCGCCGCGAGCGGCGACGCTGAGCTTTAATTGGACGGCAAATGACGGTCTCTCGCAGAACGTCTTCAATATCGATATTGTGATTCTGCAAAGCGTCCTGGTCGCCAGCAGTGGGCCTCTGACTGCCGCAAATACTGTCGGGATCGGCGTGAACGGCTCCGGGATGTGGACATTGTACTGCAATGGCCAATGGACCTTCACGGGGTCAGTCTCCTCCTCCGATGTCTTCAACGATGACTATGGATTTGGCATTGCATCGGACTATGTAGATGCGCAAAACACGACCATTGCTGTGGGCACCACGGGGACCGTCAAGGATAACCCGACGTGGAACACCGGGGGCTACAGCCCGTTGATCACAAGCCGTTGGCCCGAAATCCTCTCGCACAGCTTCAGGTACACGCTGAGTGCAAAGGCCCAGTTTTGGTCAACTTTTGGCTTTGTGGCGTTGGTCATTATTATCTTTTTGATCGCCACATGGGGCAGTGCAAAAGGACAACCGGAAGGCTGGCAAGACCCCGAGAAGCTTGCAAGTTGATCTTCTTAAATGTTGCAATTGCATGGCGGCATCGCCTGCGCTCGTCGCGCAGAATCCAGCACTACTTTCACTGCGTGAAGGTCCTCCCTCTATCGCGAGGGACGGGCAATAGCTACGCCGCGTGGGCGGCCAGCACTTCGGCGATGCCGTCGACGACTTCCTCGACCATCGCCTTGTCGTCGCCTTCGCCCATGATGCGGATCACGGGCTCGGTGCCGGACGGGCGAATGACCAGACGGCCATGGCCGTTGAGGCGGCTTTCGCCGTGGGCGATCGCGGACTGCACTTGCACGAGTTCGAGCGGCTTGCCGCTCCTGTAACGCACATTGCGCATCACCTGCGGCAGCGGCTCGAAGCGGTGGCAGACCTCCGACACCGGCTTGTTCTTCTTCTTCACCACCGCAAGCAATTGCAGAGCCGCGATGAAGCCGTCGCCGGTCGTGGTGTAATTGGACAGGATGATGTGGCCGGACTGCTCGCCGCCGACATTGTAGCCATGCTCGCGCATATGTTCGAGCACATAGCGGTCGCCGACCGGCGTGCGCACCAGCGACAGTTTCAGCGATTGCAGATGGCGCTCGAGCCCGAGATTGCTCATCACGGTGCCGACGATACCCGGCTTGGTGAGGAGCCGATCTTCCGACCAGCTTTCCGCGATCACGGCAAGCAGCTGGTCGCCGTCGACCAGATGGCCGTGCTCGTCGGCGATCACGACGCGGTCGGCATCGCCGTCGAGCGCGATGCCGATATCGGCGCGCATCTCGCGCACCTTGCGGCACAACGCGTCCGGCGCGGTCGAGCCGCAGTCGTGGTTGATGTTGAAGCCGTCAGGCTCGACGCCGATCGAGACCACATCGGCGCCGAGTTCCCACAGTGCCTCCGGCGCCACGCGATAGGCGGCGCCGTTGGCGCAATCGATCACGACGCGCAGGCCGTCGAGCGACAGATTGCGCGGCATGGTGCGTTTGGCGAATTCGATATAGCGATCGTGCACGCCGTCGATGCGCTTGGCGCGGCCGAGCTCGGCGCTTTTCGCCAATTGCTTGGTTTTATCGGCGTCGATCAGCGTTTCGATCTTGTGCTCGACCTCGTCGGACAGTTTGTAGCCGTCCGGGCCGAACAGTTTGATGCCGTTGTCATCGTAGGGGTTGTGCGAGGCCGAGATCATCACGCCCAGATCGGCGCGCATCGAGCGCGTCAGCATGGCGACAGCGGGCGTCGGGATCGGGCCGAGCAACAGCACGTCCATGCCCACCGAGGTGAAGCCCGCGACCAACGCGGTTTCGATCATGTAGCCGGAGAGCCGCGTATCCTTGCCGACGACGACGCGGTGGCGATGCTCGCCACGGCGGAACACCAGTCCCGTCGCTTGGCCCACGCGCAATGCCAATTCCGGCGTGATCACGCCATTGGCGAGGCCACGGATGCCGTCCGTACCAAAATACTTGCGAACCATTGTCTGGGCCCCACGCCGACCACTCCGGCCGGCAATATTAGCCCGTTATCGCTCTTCGTCGCTTCAAAAAATATGGGGTAATCTTACCGTTCCGCGTAACCGCTCCTTCAGCACAAGCGCCAGTGAAATCAATGGTCTAGGCCGACGATGCTGGAACCGGTGGATTTGGGCAGCGAAAATCTCAGCTCGCGGCCTTGTCGTAGGCGCTCGGCGGCGGCTGGGTGACCGACACGGGATCCGAGCCAGGAAAACTGTCCTCAAGCCCGAGATCAAGGGCCTCATCGAGCTCCGCCTGGACCTTCGCGTCCTTGGCTTGCTTTTGTTCCTTCTCCCGGCGCCTGGCTTCTTGTTCGGCGCGTCCGGTATCCTCGAAACCGGCATAGGCGATTTGACGGAACCGATGCTTCGTCCATTGCTCCATTGCGAGCGTTCCCGAATTTGAGCGTTTGCCGAATTATAACCGCGGCCGGCCGGAAGATCCGGCGGCCTGACACGTCAAACCTGTGAAATAACGCGCGAATTCGACATTCGTTCCGTTACCGCGCTCTATTGTCACGTTTCATGACCGGCCCTGTCTACCGTTGTTTTGGCCGCACGGCAGCTTGCCCGGATGCCACGCGCGGTGTGCTAAGATTCCCCAAGAGCTGGGACCTTCGTCATGCGAAACATGACCTGTATCGAGAACCTGCGGCAGCTCGCGCACCGCAAGGTGCCGCGCGCCTTTATCGATTATGCCGAGGCGGGCTCCTATGCGCAGCAGACGCTCGCCGCCAACCGCGCCGATCTCGATCGCATCAAACTGCGGCAGCGCGTCCTGTTCGATGTCTCCCAGCGCACGACCAAAACCACCATTCTCGGCGAGCCGGCGTCGATGCCGCTCGCGCTGGCGCCGATCGGGCTGTGCGGCATGCAGCATGGTGACGGCGAGATCCTCGCCTGCCGGGCCGCGCAGGCGGCCAGCATTCCGTTCACGCTGTCGACGATGTCGATCTGTTCGATCGAGGACGTCGCCGCGGCCGTCGACAAGCCGTTCTGGTTTCAGCTCTATGTGATGAAAGACCGCGGCTTCATCCGCGCGCTGATCGAACGCGCGGCGGCGGCTAAATGCAGCGCGCTCGTGCTCACCGTCGATCTCCAGGTCATCGGCCAGCGCCACAAAGACATCGAGAACGGCATGACCGTTCCGCCGCAGGTTCGCTTGAAGAACGTGATCGACATCGCCACCAAGCCCGCCTGGGCGCTCAGCGTCTGGCGCGGCAAGCGCAAGACCTTCGGCAATATCGCCGGACACTATCCCGGCATGGACAGCGTCACCGTGCTGTCGAAATGGATTTCCGAGCAGTTCGACGCGACGCTGAACTGGAAAGACGTCGAATGGATCAAGAGCCTGTGGCCGGGCAAGCTGATCCTCAAAGGCATTCTCGATGTCGAGGATGCCCGCATTGCCGCAAAGACCGGGGCCGCGGCGATCGTCGTGTCAAATCACGGCGGCCGACAGCTCGACGGCGCCGTGTCGTCGATCTCCGTGCTGCCGCCAGTCGTCGAAGCGGTCGGCTCGGAGCTTGAAGTCATGTTCGACGGCGGTATCCGCTCTGGGCAGGATATCGCGCGCGCGCTCGCGCTTGGCGCCCGCTCCTGCATGAGCGGCCGCGCTTACATCTATGGGCTCGGCGCTGGCGGCGAGGCAGGTGTTGCCCGCGCCATCGAAATCATGCGCAACGAGCTTCTCACCACCATGGCGCTGATGGGGGTCAACACGGTCGGCGAAATCGACCGCCGTGTTATTGCCGCGATGTAGGCACAGGAATACCGCCTTCGGGCAAAGAGGGGCCTGTTGGGGTTCCAATCGTCAACCTTATGAAAAGATGTCGCGTGTTACTAAAATTTTCATATCGCGACGGCCGCCAGCACAGGGCGTCGCCGGGCATGATCCGGAAAAGTGGGAACCGGTTTTCCGAAGAGATCATGCCCAATTCGCTTGAGTGGAAGGAGTGGCGTGATGCGTAAGCTTTTGATGGTGACGGCAATTTTCGCGAGCGCGATGGCGGCTTCGAGCGCCCGCGCCGACATGGTGGGTGCGGCGGCGGGCGCCGGTACCGGCCTTCTTGTCGCAGGCCCTCCCGGCGCGGTTGTCGGCGGCGTGGTCGGCGCGGTCTGGGGCAAGCCGTTCTGGGGGCCCTCGATCAGCCGGGGCCATTGCTGGACCGACAACAACTTCCATCGCCATTGCGACAGACATTGGAATTGAGTGCTTGGGAATTGAGTGCTTGGGAATTGAGTGCGCTCACGCGCGGATGCGGTGCAGCGCCCAGGCGCAGGGCACCGCATCCGGCGAAGTATAAGCGCGGAATCTAACAGTCGTCGTTCACTCCATCACTGCGGCACGACGCCATCGCGGCCGACATTGACGCGGCCCGTGGCGAGCGTACCGTCGGCGGCCTTGTCGGCGCGCACGATGGCAATATGCGCACCGGGCTTGAGTTCGCTCTTGTCGCCAATGACGTAGGCGCGGATCGTGGCGTCGGGGCCGACGACGATTTTCTGTTCGCCGTCTTTATATTTCACCGTGAGCGTCTGACCGCTGACGGCGGCGACAGTGGTGTCGACCGTGCCATTGGTCATGGTCGAGCCGGGACGGTCCCATGGCCGAAAGCCTTCGCCGGTGCCGCGCTGCGATTCGGCAAAGATCATCACCTGGATCGCCTTTTGGCTGCCGTCCGGCTGCGGCATAGCGCCGACGCCGACATAGTTGCCGGCTTTGACGTCGGCGAGCGTTGCCGGCACGACGCCGAAAACCTGCACGTTGTCGGCGAGCTTTACGGTGACGTCCGGACCTTCGGCTTGCTTGACGGTGATCGAAGAGCCGTCGGCGCTTTCAATCGTGCCGCGGACGCGCTGCGACTGTTGCGCCAGCGCCGGCACGACAGCAAACGCCGCGACCGCGGCAATGCCGGCCAACAGATGTTTGATTTTCATACGATCCCTCCCGGCGTTTTGCTCACATTAGGCTCTTCGCCGGGACGAATCTATCGCTTACATCGGCGGGTTCACCCCGTCGCGGCCCACTGTGATGCTCGACGCGTTGAGCGAACCGTCCGGCTGTTTCGCCGCAATGACGAAGACTTTCGTTCCGGGCTTCACGTCAGCCATGGTTGCCGGCGCGAAAGTGACGATGGCCGCATCCGGCGGCACGATGAATGTCTTTTCCCCGTCTTTGTATTTCAGGACGAGCTTTTGACCATCGCTGACGGCGACCTCGGTGTCGATGGTGGCATTTGTCATGGTGCTGTTGGGCATCAGGTCCCAAGGACGGTGACCTTCGCCGGTGCCGCGCATGGCCTCGGGAAAAATGTGAATTTCCACGGCCTTCTGCGTGCCGTCCGGAAGCGGCATGGCGGTAATGCCGACAAAGCCGCCTTGCTTGACGTCGGCGATCGACGCCTTGGCGACCGCACGTACCGGCGTGTTGTCGGCAAGCTTGAGGTTCACTGTCGTGCCGTCGCGCGATTTCACGGCCAGGGTCTGGGCATCGACGCTGTCGATGGTGCCGCGGACGCGGACGGGAGGCGGCGGCGTCTGCGCGATCGCAACCGATGTTGCGAAGAGCAAAGCCAAGCCAGTGGCAGCAATAATCCTGCGTGTCATCATTGTCATTCTCCCGACATATCTATGCGTGTAACGCCCCCGGATGGCGTTAAAACCCCGGGGTTGCACGGCTTATTCCGGCGATCTTTGCGATTTATGCGCCGAGGTCGACCTCGACCAGCGCCCGTAATTCCGCAGTAACTTCAGGCGTTTTGCCGAACCACAAGGCAAAGCCGCGGACGGCCTGATGCAGCAACATGCCAAGCCCGTCGGCAATGCGCAGTTTATGGGCCATCGCGGCGTTGAGGAGCGGCGTGCGCAGCGGCACATAAACAAGGTCGCTTACGATGGCGTGAGCAGGCAAGCGTTCGACCGCGATCTCAAGCGCGGGCTGGCCGTGCATGCCAAGAGTCGTGGTGTTGATGAGCAGGTCCGCATCGCCAAGCGCCACATTGCGCTCGTCCCAAGCGCGCGTGCGAACACCTGTCCCGAGCCGCTGCCGCAGCGCTTCGGCGCGTTCGCGGCTGCGATTGATCACGAGGACGTCGGTGATGCCGCGCTGCAGCAGTCCGTAAACCACCGCGCACGCCGCGCCGCCGGCGCCGAGCACGACAGCGTGTTTCGCGCCTTGGCTCCAGCCCGGCGCGCAGGCGTCGAGATTGTCCAAAAAGCCTTCGACATCGGTGTTGGTCGAGCGCAATTCGCCGCGGTCGAACCATAGTGTATTCGCGGCGCCGACCGCGCTGGCGGGATCATCGGGCCGCGAGCAGGCGAGTGCTGCCTCCTTGTGCGGCACCGTGACATTGGCGCCGACATAGCCGCGTGCGGCGAGCGATTGCACGAAGCCGTGGAACTCATTCGGGGGCACCGCCTCGCTGCGATACTCGCCCGGGATGCGGTAAGCTTTAAGCCAATAATTATGGATGAGCGGCGAGCGGGAATGCCCGATCGGCCAGCCGATGACACAGGCCGCGGGGGTGGTCGTGCTCACGTTTCGGCCGCCACGGCGTTGCGCAGCGTGCCGATTTCGGGGCACTCGACTTCGATCGTGTCGCCCGGCTCGAGCCAGACCGGAGGATCGGACTTGATCTTCTTCACCGGCGTGCCGGTGCAGATCACGTCGCCGGCTTTCAGCGTCATGAAGGTCGTCGCATAGGCGATGATGTCGCTGAACGAGAAGATCATGTTCGCGGTCGAGTCTTCTTGCGTCACTTCGCCGTTCTTGCGCGTGAGCAGATGCAGCGGCTTTGTCAGATCGACGCCGGTCACGATCCACGGCCCGATGCTGCCGGAGGCGTCGAAATTCTTACCCTGGGTGACGTTGAACTGGCCGTGGCGCGTCCAGTCTCGGATCGTGCCTTCGTTGCATAGCGTGATGCCGGCGATCATCTCGAGCGCGCCGTCTTTCGGCACATATTTGCAGTCGCGGCCGATGACGATGGCGATCTCGCCTTCATAGTCGAGCTGCTCGGAAACTTTCGGCACGATCAGATGCTGTCCCGCGCCGACCAGCGAATTAGGTGCGCGGTAGAACATGCTCGGATATTTCGGATTGTTGGTGACATTATAATCTTGGGCGCGGTTGGCATAATTGATGCCGATGCACAGGATCTTCTCCGGCGTCAACAGCGGCGGCAACAACTCGACCTCGCTCAACGGCACGTCGGGCCGCACTCCGTCGGAGGCGGCTTGCGCCTCGGCGAGCGCCTCGGCGCGGAACACGTCGACAAGGCTGTGGAACTTATGCAGCCGCGGCCGCAGATCCACGATGCCGTCGCCGTTCACGGCGCCGAAACTCGGGCGGCCACGCAGCGCGTAGCTTGCAAGGCGCATATCACATCCTCTCACAACACAGACGGCGCCCCGCCGCCTTCCGCGATCCGGACGATGTGTTAAAAGTCGGCGATCTTACCGTCAACGCCGGTCTCCTTCCTTTCCCTGAAAATGCTCATGAAATCTCTCTTTATCGACTGCAACGACCAGCTGGCGCCGGTATGGGCGAGCGTCGTGCGCCCGGACGATCCGCCGATCGACGTCAATCGCAAGCCCTATGCGCTTTGCGATCTGCCGGCCGTACTGAAGGGCTACGACATCTGCATCGACGATCATTCTTATCTGCCGACCGATCTGGTCGATAAATGCGACGCGCTCAAGCACGTGGTTTTTCTCGGCACCGGCGCCGCGAGCTACATGAATATCGCCGAGCTCGCTGAGCGCGGCATCAAGGTCGACACCATCCGCAATTACGGCGACACGGCGGTCGCCGAGCATGCGATTGCGCTGATGTTCGCCGCCTGCCGCGACATCGCCGCCATGGATCGCGAAGTGCGCGCCGGAACCTGGGTGCCGCATGGCGGTCTGCAGCTTCTCGGCAAAACACTCGGCGTCATCGGGCTCGGCGGCATCGGCAGCGAGGTGTTGCGAATCGGGCAAGGGCTCGGGATGAAGGTCATCGCCTGGAATCGGTCGCCGCGGCCCGGCGCGCCGCTGGTTCCGCTCGATGAGTTGCTCGCACGTTCCGATGTGATCTCGATGAATATGACGCTCGGCGACGAGACTCGCGGCTTTCTCGGTCCGGCGCAATTCGCAGCGATGAAGCCGGGCGTCATTTTCGTCAACACGGCGCGCGCGGCTTTGGTCGACGAGACCGCGCTGATCGCGGCTTTGCGCAGCGGCCATATTCGCCATGCCGGGCTTGACGTATTTCACGCCGAGCCGCTCAAGCCTGATCATCCATTGGCCCAGATGGAAAACGTGACGCTGACCGCCCATGCGGCCTTCCGCACGCTCGAAGCCTCGCAGACGCTGTTGCGCCGCGCCATCGACATCGTGCGCGGCATTGTGACTGGTAAGGTTGCCTAACCTGCCGTTCCTGTGATGCTATGAAGCCCTGAAACAATAACGGCCCGGACGGGTTATGGGAGAGCGCCAGCTCGACGTTGCTATCCGCGTCAACGGCGAGGACGTGCACGAGCGCGTCGAAGCGCGAAAAACGCTGGTCGATTTCCTGCGCGAGGATTTGGGACTGACCGGCAGCCATATCGGCTGCGAGCAAGGCGTCTGCGGCGCCTGCACCGTACTGATCGACGGCGAGGTGGTGCGCGGCTGCCTCGTGCTCGCCGTGCAATGCGACGGCGCCGAAGTCGAGACCATCGAAGGTATCTCCGATTCGGGGCTCATCGCCGATCTGCAGGAGGCGTTCCAAAAACGCAACGCACTGCAATGCGGATTTTGCACACCCGGAATGTTGATCGGCGCGCAGGAGCTTTTGTCGCGCGGCGGGGTGCCGTCTCGTGATACGATCCGTGAACATCTCTCCGGTAATTACTGCCGCTGTACCGGGTACCAGGCGATCGTGGATGCGATTGAATTCGTGGCCCTTATGCGGGCGGAAAAGGCAGGTTCTCCATGAATGAACATCAAAAGCCCGACTCCCTTAAAACAATGACCTTGTCGGAGCGCGCCGACGAGGTCGAAGAAAAAATGATGAACGATCTCAACGAGCGCATCGCGACAAAGTCGACGTTGTTCTATCTTGGCGACGGCAAAGTCGAAATGTCGTCGACTCAAGAGCTAAAGGCGGCCAATCCGGGCAAGCATTTTTTGATGGGCGCCGATCCCCGGCTGCCGGCGCTGCCGGAGAAGCCGACACTGATCGATTTCATGAAGCACCGCTTTGCCTCGACCAACCATTTGCTGCAGAGCGCGACGCTCGCCTTGAAGAACGGCCACAACGAGAAAGTCGTTCTCGCCTGCCTATTGCACGACGTCGGCGTCGTCGGCTTCATTCGCTGCGACCACGGCTATTGGGGCGCGCAGATGATCGAGCCCTATGTCGATGAGGAGGTGAGCTGGGCGATCCGAATGCATCAGGCGCTGCGGTTCTTCCCCGACCTGTCGGTCGGTTACGAATATCCGGAAATGTACATCAAACATTTCGGCGCCGATTATAAGCCCGAGCCCTATATCGTCGCCGAATACGAGCGGGCGCGAAACCACAAATGGTACATGACCTCGCGCCTGATCACGGTGAACGACGTCTATTCGTTCGATCCGAACGCCAAGGTCAATCTCGACGACTTCGTCGACATTATCGGCCGCCACTTTCGGCAGCCCAAAGAAGGCCTCGGCTTCGACAATTCGCCGTCGGCGCATATGTGGCGCACGCTGAATTGGCCGACGCGGTTCTTGTAGGACGCGGCCTGGGCATGAAAATTGGGGGCATGAAGATCGCCGCCGACCAGCCGTCCGGCTTGACCGCGCTCGACCGGCCGAATTCCTATATCGGCCGTTCGGTGCCGCGGCCGAATCTGGCACGGCTGACCCAAGGGCGCGGACAATATGTAAGTGACATCACGCTGCCGCGCATGGCGCATGTCGCCTTCGTGCGCTCGCCGCACGCGCACGCGCGCATCAAAGATATTGAAACTGCCGAGGCCAAGAAATCGCCGGGCGTGATCGCGGTCGTCACTGGCGCCGAACTCGCCAAAGTGATCACGCCGTGGGTCGGCGTGCTCACTCATCTCAAAGGCATCAAGTCGGCGCCGCAATATGCCATCGCCGTCGCGCGCGCTTGCTGGCAGGGCGAGGCGGTCTGCGCAGTGGTCGCGCGCTCGCGCGCCGAGGCCGAGGACGCCTGCGCGCTGATCGGCGTGGACTACGAAGTGCTTCCGAGCGTTACCGATGCGGAAACGGCGCTCGACGCCAAGACGCCGGTGATCCATCCCGAGCTCGGCGACAATCTTACGTTTGAACGCGTGCTCGATGTCGGCCAAGTCGACAAAGGATTGGCCGAGGCCGACGCAGTGGTCGAGACGACATTCATCTTCGGCCGCCACACCGGCGTGACCAACGAGGCGCGCGCCATCATCGCCGACTGGAATCCGGGCGAGCAGCGTCTGACCGTGTATCAGGGCACGCAGGCGCCGCATATGACGCAGAACATTTTCGCCAAGCATCTGGCGCTCGAAGAGCACCAGGTGCGGGTGCTCACCAAGGACGTCGGCGGCTCATTCGGCATCAAGGTGCATATCTATGCCGACGAGATGGCGACCGTGGCGCTGTCGAAACTGCTCAAGCGGCCGGTGAAATTCGTCGCCGACCGCCTGGAGAGCTTTGTCACCGACATCCACGCCCGCGACCATCGCGTCAAAGCCAAGATCGGCGTCAAGAAGGATGGCACGATCACTGCGTTTGAGATCGACGACCTGACCGGCATCGGGCCGTATTCAATGTATCCTCGCACCAGCGGGATCGAGGCCAACCAGGTCGTCAACCTGGTCGGCGGCCCTTACGTGTGCCCGAACTATCGCGCCCGCGCCCGCGTCGTGTTCCAAAATAAGAATGTCATGTGCCAATACCGCGCTGTCGGCCATCCGATCGCGACCGCGGTGACGGAAGGCCTGGTCGAACAGGCCGCGCTCAAGATCGGCATGGATCCGGCGGAGCTGCGGCGGCGTAATCTCTTTGCCGATGATGCCTATCCGGCGACGAGCGCGGCAGGCTTGAAATTCGAAGGCCTGTCGCATCATGCGTCGCTCGATAAGATTCTCAAGATGATGGATTACCAGTCGCTGCGCGCCGAACAGGCGCAATTGCGCACGCGCGGCATTCATCGCGGCATTGGCTTCGCATCTTTCATCGAAGTGACCAATCCGTCGGCTGCCTTTTACGGCGTTGGCGGCGCGCGCATCTCCTCGCAGGACGGTGCGACCTTGAAGCTCGACGCTGCCGGCGCGGTGATCTGCCAGGCGAGTGTCACCGAGCAGGGCCAGGGCACCGACTCCATTCTGGCGCAAATCGTCGCCTCGTCATTTGGTGTAGACATCGAGCGGGTGCGCGTCATCACCGGCGATACCGACAACACGCCTTACGGCGGCGGTACTTGGGCTTCGCGCGCCGCCGGCATCGGTGGCGAGGCGGCGTGGCAGGCCGGCAAGGCGTTGCGCGACAATGTCCTCGCGGCGGCGGCCTCAATCCTGCAGGCCGACCCGAAAAAGCTCGATATCCGTTCCGGCATTGTCGTCGATGCCGATACCGGGCGCGAGCGCATGGGCCTCGATGAAGTGGCGCGCGTCGTCTATTTCCGGCCCGACACGCTGCCGCCGGATTTCCAGGCCGAATTCATGGTGACGCGGCATTACGTGCCGCGGAAGTGGCCGTTTGCCTTCACCAACGGTGTGCAGACGTCTTATGTCGAGGTCGATATCCGCACCGGCGAGGTCAAGCTGCTCAAGCACTGGTGCGTGGAAGATTGCGGCACTGTGATCAATCCGCAGCTTGTCGACGAGCAGATCCGCGGCGGCATCGTGCAGGGCATCGGCGGCGCGCTGTACGAAAATTGCCTCTACGACGCCGCCGGCCAGATGCTCAATGCCACGTTGATGGATTATCTCGTGCCAATGGCCGGCGAAATGCCCGACATCGAGATCGGCCATGTTGTGACGCCGACCGCGGATTCCGAGCTCGGCGCCAAGGGCGCCGGCGAGGCCGGTACCGCCGGCGCGCCCGCCTGCATCATGAATGCAATCAACGACGCCCTGCATCCGCTCGGCGCCGTGCCGCTCACGCAGATGCCGATCACGCCCGAGCGCGTGCTCGCAGCACTGCGACGGACGTAAGGCTCCTCAGCGCCGACGGCCGGATGACGGCCAACAATTGCCGCTCTAGAGTGTCCGCGGAGGAACCGCGGCAATGAATCATAATTGGAAAAGCGAACAGGTCCTGATCGTCGGCGGCGGCATCGGCGGGCTGACCGCGGCACTGGCGCTGGAGCGTCAGGGTATTCCGACCCAGGTCATCGAGCAGGCGGCCGAGTTCAAGGAAATCGGCGCCGGCATTCAGCTCGGACCCAATGCGTTCTGGATGCTCGAGCATCTGGGCCTCGTCGAACCAATCAGCGCACTTGCGGTGTTTCCCAACAATCTCATCATGCGCGACTCGATCACGGGTGAAGAGGTCACGCGTATTTCGCTCGGCGAGGCCTTCCGCAAGCGATTCCACCATCCTTATGCGCTCATCCACCGCGCCGATCTGCTCAATGTGCTGCTCGACGCCTGTCGCAAATCCAATCGCATCCGGCTCGACTCGTCGCAGAAGGTCGTCGATGTCGAGGAGAAGGGCGATGGCGTCACCGTCAAGACCGCGGGCGGCCGGGACTATCGCGGCGCGGCTTTGATCGGCGCCGACGGCCTGTGGTCGACGATCCGGCAAATGATCGTCGGCGATGGTAAGCCGAAGCCTGCCGGTCACATCACCTATCGCGCCGTGCTGCCGGCCTCCGAAGTGCCCGAGGAGTATCGCTGGAAAGACATGGCGTTCTGGGCCGGCGAAAAGGTGCATCTGGTGCTCTATCCGCTGCGCACCGGCGAATTGTTCAACCTGGTCGCCGTCTTTCACTCCAACCGCTACGAAGAAGGCTGGGACAGTTTCGGCGATCCGGCGGAATTGCACGAGCGCTTCGCCGGCAAATGCGCGCCGGTGCGCATGCTGCTCAACAAGATCGAAAGCTGGCGCATGTGGGTCTTGTGCGACCGGCCGCCGATCAAGGACTGGAGCAAAGGCCGCATCACGCTGCTTGGCGATGCGGCGCATCCGATGCTGCAATATCTGGCGCAGGGCGCCTGCATGTCGATCGAGGATGCCGTCTGCCTTGCCGACAAGATGGTCGCCGCCAACGGCGATTACGCATCAGCCTTCCGGGCTTATCAGCAGGCGCGTTATTTGCGCACCGGCCGCGTCCAGATCATGGCGCGGATCTACGGCGAATTCTATCACGCCGGCGGCGTCGCCAAGGAACTGCGCAACATGATGCTCGGCGGCCGCACGCCCGAAGACACCATGGCCGGTATGGACTGGCTCTACGGGCGGCAGTCAGAGCTTATGGGTGCGGCGGCGGCGTGACCGGTCGGCCGACGCATCTTTGATCATTCGCCGCCGCTTCAGTGCGAAGCTGACGACTGCGCCTGCATCGCCTCGCGCGCGCGATGGAAATCCGGGGTCGGCGGCGGGCCCCAGATGCTGGTGGCGCCGGCTTCCCAGGTCTTCGGCCGTTGCGGCGTATCCCGATGCCAGGGCCGCGGCTCAAAATAGCCGAGCTCTTCGTCGAACATCTGGTCGAGCTCGCAGAAGAGTTCGATGACCTGATCGTCGGGATTGCGATGATAGGTGGCGATATTATGCCCCGGCCCATGCCGCAGCGGCCCCCAGATGATCGGTATTTGCCTCTGCCCGAACAGGTCGCAGGAATTCTGCAGATGGATGAAGTCCTTCAGCTCGAACGCCATGTGGTGCATTTTTGACGCCGTGCCGCGGATGAAATTCACGGTGTGATGGTCGGTATTGCAGCGCATGAAGACGAAGAAGTCCGAGATCCAATCCGAAACCTTAAACCCCATCACCTTGCTGTAGAACTCGGCGGTCTTCGCCGGATCCTCGACCACCCAGGCGATATGGCCGAGCTTGTAGACGCCGACGCCGTGATGCTGCAGGTGCTTGCCGAGATACTTCCAGTCCTTGAACAGCGCGATCGTGGTGCCCTTGTTGTCCTTGAATGTCAGGACCTGGCCGAGGCCAGGAATGGAATCCTTGCGCAATTCGCTCTTGATGCCGTCCTTCTCGAGCTCGCGCGCCAGCGCGCCGAAATCCGAATTAGGCGCCACTTCGAACGACAGCATGACGCCGCGCTCGGCGCTGGCCTTGTTGAGCTGGATGACGAGCTGGCCGACCTGGGTGGCGAGAAAGGCGCGGTCCTTTTCGCGCTCGGCCAGCACGAGACCGACAACTTCGGTGTAGTAGTCGATCATGCGATCGAGGTCGGGCGTTTCGTAAACAGCGTGTCCGATACGGCGGGGCTTGATCATGACTTTGCTCTTACACTTGGCTCTGGCTAGGTTCTTGGCTCTGGCTGCGTTTCCTCAAGTGCATGATCCGGAAAAGTGCGAACCGGGGCTTTCCGAAAAGATCATGCCCAATCAAATGTAGCGTGAATCAATCACCAGCCCGCCACGAACTCAAGAGCGCCGCTATGCGCAAACCGCTGACGGGCTTGCCAAGCGCGCGGGATCGCGGTTTGCTCCCCGGCTCAAATCGTAAGGGAGCAGACGATTATGGCCAAGAAGAAGTCGGGATTGGGGGGAAAGCTTGCCGGTTACAAGCTCGCCACCTATCGGTCGAGCGAGGGGCCGCGCGCCGGTCTTATCATCGGCGAGGAGGTGTTCGACGCCGCCAAGCTCACCGGTAAGCCGGCTTATGACAGCGTGGTCGGCATTCTCGACGATTGGAAGACGGCGGAGGGCGTGCTGAAGCAGGCCGCCGCCAAAGCCGGCAAAAGCCGGCTCAAGCGCCAGCCGGTGAAAAGGACCAAATTTCTCGCGCCGGTTCAGTTTCCGTCGACGATCTACTGCGCCGGCGCCAATTACGCCGACCACGCCGCCGAAATGGCGGCCCGCGAAGGCCGGCCGGCGCCGCCCGATCCGCATACGCTGGGGCTCAAGGCCTGGCACTTCCTCAAGGCTTCCCGCGCCGTGACCGATCCGGGCGCCCCGGTGAAGATTTCCGACTACGCCAAGCAGATGGACTGGGAAGTCGAACTGGTTGGCGTCATCGGCAAAGTGGCCAAAAAGGTGCCGCTGGCCAAGGCGTTGTCCTATGTCGCCGGCTATACGATCGGCAACGATCTGTCCTCGCGCGACCGCGGTCGCCGGGCGAGCGTGCCCGATTCCTCGCCATTCAAGTGGGATTGGACCAAGCACAAGAGCTTCGACGGCTCCTGTCCGCTCGGACCGTGGATCGTACCGGCCTCCGATATCGGCGATCCGCAGAAACTCGGCCTGAAACTGTGGGTCAACGGCGAGATTAAGCAGGATTCCAACACGGCCGGCATGATCTTCACGCTTGCCGAGCAGATCGAGGAGTTGTCGGCCGGCATGACCCTTTATCCCGGCGACCTGATCATGACCGGCACCCCCGCCGGTGTCGGCGCCGGCCGCGGCGAATTCCTCAAAGCCGGTGATGTGGTGAAGCTTTGGATCGAAAAGATCGGGGAAATCGAAAACCGGATGACTTGATCGCCGGTGCAGGAGGTCGGAGCAGCGCTGGCTTACCGGCGGCGCTTGCCCCGCCGACACGGCCGCGAGACGGCATGGCAGGGCTCATAGTTATGCGCGTCGCGCAGGACGTCGATTTGTGTTAGCAATTGAACAAATCGAAAATCGCCGGTGAAATGAGCGATCGCTACAACAAAGATCAGGGTGAAACGCGAGGGTAAATATGGCCGAGAAATTCGTCGCAAAGACCTCAGAATTCAGCAACGGCGAGCGCCGCATCATTTTTGTCGGCGACAACGAGATCGGCGTGTTCCGGCATGACGGCGAATTCTACGCCTACAGCAATTTTTGCCTGCATCAGGGCGGCCCGGCCTGCGAAGGGCTAACCATTGCCAAGGTCGAGGAGCGGCTGCGGCCGGACAAGACCTCGATGGGCCTGTTCTTCTCCGAAGACGAAATGCACTTCGTCTGTCCCTGGCACGGCATGGAATACGACATGAAGACCGGCGAATGCGTGTCCGACCGCAAGCTGAAGCTGAAGAAATACAAGGTTCTGCAAAAAGGAGAGGACGTTTATGTCGTCGCCTAAGCGCGCGGCCAAAACTGCCTCGAAGAACGTTGCCAAATCACCGGCCAAACCTGTGAGCAAGCCGGCGGTGCGCCGCGCGTCTGCGGCGCGGCCGGCAAAGCGCCCCGTTGCGGTCATGAATGGCGCGAGCACGGAAGCCAAACAGGTCGCCGCCATGCTCGATCGCATCCTGGCCGACGGCAATCTCGATGCCGTCTCGGCCGAAGCCTTGCAGGCGCTGATCGCCTCGGCCTGCCGGCTTTATCGGGCGCGCCGCGAAGCCGGCGAGGAATTCGCGCCGGTGCCGAAGAATTCGATATCCGCGACCGACGTCATGGTGACGGCGAGCGGACTGCTGAAAGCCACCGATCTCGCCGTGTTCGAGCTCGGCATGTGGCAAAATTGGACGGGACGATAACGCTTAGAAATTTGGAAATGCGCCACAGGCGCCAGGAGGAAGACCATGGATCTCATCGCTGATCGCGGCCGCCGCGTCACCGTCGACGAGCTCAATACCAGCCGCCTGTTGGCGCATGCGCGCAAGCAGGCGCATCAGCGCAGTTTCGACGACGTCATCATCGTCGATGTCGACGCCCATCACTACGAGGGCGAAAACATGGACGAATTCATCCCCTATATGGAAAACGACGTGCTGCGCCAGCTCACGATGTCCACCCGCGCCAAGGGTGGATCGCGCGGCGCCGTCATGGTGCAGGGCATCGGCTATCAGGATATGGGTGGGCGGGTGACGCGCTATCCGTTGCGGTCATCGGAGAAAACCGAGAAGGGATCGCTGCGCGACATCCAGCTTGGCTATCGCTGGATGGATGCGATGAGCGTCGATTATTCCTGCCTGTTTCCGACCGGCATGCTCAGCATCGGCCTGCATCCGCAGAAGGAAATGGAGGTCGAACTGTGCTGGGCCTATAACCGCTGGCTCACCGAGAAAGTGATGCCGGAGGGCGGCGGCCGTTTCTTCTCGATGCTGTGCCTGCCGTTCAGCGATCCGGATGCGGCGCTGCGGCAGGTCGAGACCTTCGGCGACCGCAAGAATGTCGGCGGCTTCATGGTGACCACCGTGCGCAACAACCTGGCGGTCTATGACAACGCCTATATGAAGCTCTACCGGGCGATGGAAGAGCGCGGCCTGGTGCTGTCGTTCCATTCCGGCCCGAACTGGGGCGGCGAGCCGATCTACCGCAGCTGCAACCGCTTCCTCTCGGCGCATGCGCTCGGCTTCACCTGGTACAATGTGCTGCATTGCACGAACTGGGTGATTAACGGCATGGGCGAGCGCTTCCCCAAGCTGCCGGTGATCTGGATCGAATCCGGCCTCGCCTGGGTGCCGTTCCTGATGCAGCGGCTCGACCACGAATACATGCTGCGGCCCTCGGAGGCGCCGCTCCTGAAGAAGAAGCCGTCCGATTATATGCGCGACATGTTCTATTCATCGCAGCCGATGGAGATCCAGGATCACGGCGCGCTGGAGTGCACGTTCCGCATGATGAATGCCGAGACGCAGCTGCTCTATTCGTCCGATTATCCGCACTGGGATTTCGATCTGCCGGCGACGATCTGGGACCTGCCGTTCCTGTCCGAGAAGGCCAAGCACAACATCCTCGGCGGCACCGCGGCGCGGCTGTTCAAGCTGCCGCCGCGCAACGACAAGCAGAGAGAAAACCTCATGCGCTTCGGCAATATGACGGCCGCGGCCTAAAGCCGAACCGAATCGCACGGACATCCGCGCCCGTCTCGCCGGGCGCGGAATCGCGTTTTCCTCCGTCAATTGCGGCATAAAACGGGCAGCAGCTCTGACCTGTCAAACGCGTGTTTGATTTATTTGCTCTGACTTTCAGATATTTACGATTAATTTTGCGCCGCACCAAAAAGCTGGCCTTTACCGTCGTAAAACGGTAAGAAAAGCACACCCCAGCAAAAAAATTTGAGGGACGACTGAATATGAAGCTTCTCATAGCTGCGTGCATTCTATTGGGCGTTTCGGCTACGGCGGCTAACGCCATCGATCTTGCCGAGCTTGCGCCGTGCCGTCCGGCCGCCGCCAAGCTGTGCGACCGTTCCGGCGGGATGAGCTGGAATAACCTTTTGCAGTGCGGCGCGACGCTGGCCGCCCATAGCTGGCGCGTCGGCGAGAGCTGCCGCGTGGTGCTGCGCAAATACGGACAACTGTAATCCGTCCGCGCCAACCGATTTCGTAAGCGTAGTCGCGTAACGTACAAAACCCCGGCGCCTTGCAGCGCCGGGGTTTTGCTTTTCGTCCACCCCAACCGGGGCCCGCGGCTGTTTCCGCTCAGAACAGATGCGAGAAGATGAAGTAGAGCGTGCCGGACAGGATCATCGCGGCGGGCAGGGTGAGAACCCAGGCCATCGCGATGTTGCGGACCGTCGACCATTGCAGGCCCGATCCGTTGGCGGTCATGGTGCCGGCGATACCTGATGACAGCACGTGCGTGGTCGACACCGGGAGGCCGTAACCGTCGGCGGCGGCGATGGTCGCGGCGGCGGTGATTTCGGCGCAGGCGCCTTGCGCATAGGTCAGGTGCGTCTTGCCGATCTTTTCGCCGACCGTCACAACGATGCGCTTCCAGCCGATCATGGTGCCGAGCCCGAGCGCGATGGCGACGACGATCTTCACCCAACCCGGGATGAACTTGGTCGCGCTATCGAGCGACTTTTTATAGGCGTTGAGCGTGGCGACGTCCTGCGCGCTCAACTCGCTTTCCTTGTCCTTCATCAGGAAGCGGATCGCCTCCGAGGCCAGATACATGTCGTTACGGACGTTGCCGACCTGGTCCGCCGGCATTTTGGCGATCGTGCCGTATTGCGTGACCTGATCGGAGATGCTCTTCACCAGGACCGCCAGCGAGGGAAAGGTACCCCCGGTGATTTCGCGCAGGGCGACGTATTGCGTCACCGCCGGGCGCGGATCGCCGATCACGTTGTATCCGGCCGCCTTGGCATTGATCACCGCACTCGCCGCCTGCGAATTGGCCTCGAATTGCGCGATCTGGCTCGCCGGCATCGCGCGGTTGAGCGCATAGGTCGTCGGCACCACGCCGATCAGAATCAGCATGATCAGACCCATGCCCTTCTGACCGTCGTTCGAGCCGTGAAAGAAGCTCACCAGTGTGCAGGTGAGGATCAGAATACCACGGACCCAAGCCGGCGGCGGCTGATCGCCCTTCGGTTCGGCGAACAGTTGGCTTTTGATGCCGCTGGGAAGGGCATGTTTTACCGCCACCAACAGGATGGCAGCGAGGCCGAAGCCGAACAGCGGCGACAACAGCAGCGCCTTACCAATATTGGTGGCTTGATCCCAATCGACGCCCGACGTTCCGCTGCGGCCATGCAGCAACGCATTGGCGATGCCGACGCCGATCACCGAGCCGATCAGCGTGTGCGAGCTCGATGCCGGCAGGCCGAAATACCAGGTGCCGAGGTTCCAGATGATCGCGGCGATCAACAGCGCGAAGACCATGGCGAAACCGGCGCTCGATCCGACTTGGAGGATCAGTTCGACCGGCAGCAGCGAGACGATGCCGAAGGCAACGGCGCCCGAGGACCACAGCACGCCGGCGAGGTTGAACATGCCGGACCAGACCACCGCGATATTGGCGGGCAGCGAGCGCGTATAGATCACCGTCGCCACTGCGTTCGCGGTGTCGTGGAAGCCGTTGACGAATTCGAAGCCCAGCGCGATCAGGAGCGCGACAAAGAGCAGGAGAAACGGCGTATAGCTGGTAATTTTCGTGCCGGCGGCATCGATGTCGGCATAGACGCTGTAGGCCACGAACAGGACGGCGGCGGCGAGCACGCCCAGGAACAGGATTCCCGTCAGCGGATTGAAGCCCTTCTCGAGATTGGGCCCGTGTTTTGCAGGCTCGATTGAGCCGGGTAACGCGATATCACTCATTGATGTCTCCCTTGGCCAAGTTTGGTCAGGCGAATCTGTCAGCCAAGCCCCCTTAGGTGCCCCTCAGCTTCCCCTTAGCCATGCCCCAATGTGGGGGCTGTCCATGAAGGGTCGATGACGAAGGGCGTCTCCGGTGGGTAAGTCGGAAGCGTAGCGAGAGCCCGGCGGTGTCTCCGTAAGGGCGCGTAACCAAAGGCTATGCGTCCTTGTTGTAATCGTAGAGCACGCGGCCGTAGGGCAGCGTCAGGTCGGCGAGGAAATGATGCGCCGCTATGATCCTGCGGACCGGAAAGTCCGCCACCGGCGCGTTGACATGGGGCACGAGATGCAGCCGGCCCGGGCCGATCCATGAGCCTTTGACCACAATGTCAGTCAGATTGTAGGCGACGAGCTGACAGAGTTCGGCGTGGCCGGTAACGCCCGGAATGAGCTTGAGGTTCACTTGCGTCTTGGTCAGCGTCGCCGTGGTGCGCTCGCCGTTGCCCGCCATGCTTTCGTGCTTGTAGCCCATGGTGCCCATGGCGACGAGCTGGCCGCCATATTCGAGCGTGCCGGTCAGCGTGTCCTTGACGATTTCCAATTTCGGATGGGCGTATTTTTTCGGAAAACCCCAGATCTCGCGCCCGGCTGCGATCGGCGGATCGTCGTCGAGATACATTTGCGCGACGAAATTGACGTCTTCGCCGCGGTAGCGGCACGGAATGACCATGCCGGATTCGGTATAGGCGCCGAAGCCGGAGCTGTCTGGCATTTTGATCCACTCGTAGTGGATGAGCGGCTGCTCCATCGGCTCGAGCGGCTCAGGCAATTGTGCATGAATGACGTCCGGATCGGTTTCGTAAGTGATGACCATGTATTCGCGGTCGATGAACCGGTATGGGCCGGCCGGATAGCTCGGACCGGCGGCGGGCATCGACGGCAGTTTCAAGACATCTTCTTTGCGCACAGGCGGCTCGCTTCTTTCTCTGATGGAGGCAACAAATAAACGCGGCGGGTTCGATGCGCCTACAGTCGAGGCTGATGCTGACACCGCGATGACGAAGCGGTGCGGTCAGGCCGATGCACGACGGATTCACCACGTTCGCGGCGTTGCGAGTTCGCCCGGCCGCATGACGGCCGCTTCGTCATGCCCTTGTCACGCAGATTGTCGAGCATCGCCCCATCACTTTCCGCCCGCGCTTTCGGCGGGCTTTTTGATTGTGGGTTGGGCCATGAACGAGATTTTGCCGGATCTTCGTATCGAAGCCGCCAAACCGCTGACGGTCGCGCCGCAGCAAGACATACAAGTCAAAGCATCTTGGCGGCCGGAACGCTGCGATCGCGTCGCGCTCGTGCTGCAAGGCGGCGGCGCGCTCGGCGCCTATCAAGCCGGCGTCTATCAAGCGATGCACGAGGCGGGGCTCGAGCCTGATTGGGTGACGGGCGTTTCGATCGGCGCCATCAATTCGGCGATCATCGCCGGCAATCCGCGCGGCCGCCGCCTGCGCCAGTTGCGCGCGTTCTGGGAGCAGATCACCGATCGCAAGATATGGCCGTTCACGCCCGACGGTGACGTGTTCCGCAAAGCGCGTAATGCGACGAGTTCCTGGCTCACCATGGTCCAAGGGCAGCCGGGATTTTTCGCGCCCCGTTTCCCCAATCCCTGGATGAGCCTCACCGGCGCCCAAAGCGCGACCAGCTATTACGACACGGCGCCGCTGCGAGCGACGTTGACCGAACTCGTGGACTTTTCTCTCATCAACGAGCGCTCGACGCGTTTTTCCGTCGGCGCGGTGAATGTCCTCACCGGAAATTTTGTTTATTTCGACAATGCAGTGGAGCAGATCGAGCCTGAACACATCATGGCAAGCGGCGCGCTTCCGCCGGCATTGCCGATGGTGAAGATCGGCACCGACCATTATTGGGACGGCGGTATCGTCTCGAATACGCCGTTGCAGCATCTGCTGGAGCAGGAGGACAATCTGAACACGATGGTGTTCCAGGTCGATTTATTCAGCGCGCGTGGTGTCTTGCCCCGCGACATCGAAGACGTGATGGGCCGCCACAAGGACATCATGTATTCGTCGCGCACCCGCTACAACACCGACGTGTTTCGCCGCCTTCACAACTTGAAGGTCAGCCTCTATCAGGCGCTGATCCGGATACCGGAGGAAAGCCGTTCTGACCATGAACGGGAGCAGATAGCGCAGCTGTCGAAACTGTCAGACATTGCTATTCTGCACATCATTTACCAGCAGAAAGCCTATGAGGGGCACGCCAAGGACCATGAGTTCTCCGGCACCTCGATGCGCGAACATTGGCAGAGCGGCTACGAAGACACCAAGCGCACCCTGAAGCACCAAAAATGGCTCAAAATGCCGTCGCTCGGCGCCGGCATCGTCGTGCACGACGTGCACCGCGAAGAAGATTAGATCTTTCGTTCGAGCATGATCGTTTCAGAAAACCGCTTTTTCACTTTTGCGGATCATGCTCTTTGGCGATCATGCTCTAAAGCTTAACCCTGTCCCGCGACGTTTTGCCTGAGGGCTGATCAAGCCCTTCCCAGGTCTGCGTGCGCTCGCGTAGTCTATTCATCGACAAAAAGAATCACCGCGCCCGTTCGGGTTTTGCCGGCAGCGCGGGCACGCGATGATGAAGGGGGATGGGCACATGAGCGGCGACATCCACGAAGTCTATGCCATCCGCTATGGCCATCATTCGCGCCGCTCGCCGGCCAATTACCTCGACGGCGATCCGCACGACGTGCTGCAGCCGCTGGATTTCTTTGTCTGGGCCATCACCGGCCCCTCCGGCAAGATCATCGTCGATACCGGCTTCGACGAAGCGATGGGCAAGAAGCGCCAGCGCGAGACGACGAAGCCGGTGCGCGACGGGCTTGCTGCGCTCGGCATTGCGCCAGAAACGGTGAAGACCGTCATCCTCAGCCACCTGCATTACGATCACTGCGGCAACTACGATCTGTTCCCGCAAGCGCATTATCACTTGCAGGACCGCGAAATGGCCTATGCGACCGGTCGCTGCATGTGCCATCAGGCGCTGCGCGCGCCGTTCGAGGTCGAAGACATCGTCGCCATGGTGCGCAAAGTCTTTTCCGGCCGCGCCGCGTTTCATGATGGCGAAGACGAGATCGTGCCCGGCGTCACCGTGCATCACATCGGCGGCCACTCGAAGGGCCTGCAATCGGTCCGAGTGAAAACGCGGCTCGGCTATGTCGTGCTCGCCGCCGACGCCACGCATCTTTACACGCATATCAATGGCGGTCGGGTTTTTCCGCTGACCTATAATGTCGAGGAAGTGGTCGAGGGCTACGAGCGCTTAAAGAAATTGGCGAGCGCGCCGCATCATGTCGTGCCCGGTCACGACCCGCTGGTGCTGCAGCGCTACCCGGCGGCGAAGCCGGGCCTCGAAGGCTGGATTGCACGGCTCGATGCCGAACCGAAAGACGCGTGACCGTCCGGACAACCGGATGGGGACATGTGCACGTTTTGTTGGGAGGATTTCATGACGCTTCCGCGCCGCGTTTTTCTGCGGCTTGCTGCCGGCGCTGCGGCATATCCAGTCACCGCTCCATTTGTGCTGCGCCTGGCGCGCGCCGACACCTATCCGGCGCGGCCGGTCCATGTGATCGTCGGCTTCGGCCCCGGCGGCTCGCCGGAAATCATCGCGCGGCTGGTGGGTCAGTCGCTATCGGAACAGCTCGGCCAGCAATTCGTCATCGAAAATCGGCCTGGCGCCGGCACGACCATCGCTACTGAAGCAGTAGTGCGCTCGAATCCGGATGGGTACACGCTCCTGCTCGTGACGCTGCCGAACGTAACCAGCAGCATGATCTATGAGCGCCTGCCGTTCGACTTCATGGCGGATATCACGCCGATCGCCAGCATCAATCTGTTGCCGCAGGTCATGGTGGTCAATCAGAGCTTCCCGGCCAAGACGGTGCCGGAATTCATTGCGCGGGCCAAAGCCAATCCCGGCAAGATCAATATGGCCTCGACCGGCTCCGGCAATCTCAGCCACCTCTCGATCGAGCTATTCAAGATACTGGCCGATGTCGACGTCGTTCATGTGCCTTATCGTGGTGCCGGGCCCGCACAAACCGATCTTCTCGGCGGCCGCGTCGACGGCATGTTCGACACCATTCCGGCTTTGATCGAGCCGGTACGGGCAGGGCGGCTGCGCGGTCTGGCGGTGACGACGCGAAAACGTTTGGCGGCGCTGCCGGACTTGCCCACCGTCGGCGAATTCGTGCCGGGATTCGAGGTCAACGGGCTGATCGGGGTCGGCGCGCCAAAGGGAACGCCGCCCGAGGTCGTTAATATACTCAATCGCGAGATCAATGCCGCAGTCGCCGACCCGAAATTGCAGGCGCGTTTTGCCGATCTCGGCGCGCTCACATTTACCGGCTCGCCGGAGGATTTCTCGAAATTCCTCGCCCAAGAGAACGATAAATGGGGCAGGGTGATCCGCGCGGCGCATATCAAGGCGGATTGAACGACGTCGTCGTTTGGTATTGCGGTGCAGCACCACAGCGCGCAGCTATCGGTGTGACATCTCATTAAACTGACAAATATCCTTCATAGAACTCGCGGCTGCGCGGACGAACGGCTAGGTTCGCGTAAATCGAACCGGGAGGAATCTATGCGGGCATTTTTATTGCCGCTGCAACCGCGCTTTATCGTTTACACGGCCGTGCTGATTTTGAGCGCGCTTCTTCTGTTCGATGAAGTGGACCTCTATCCGTCGATCTATGTCGTGATCTTGCTGGTGCTGTTCGGCGCGCTGGCGCTGATCGGCACCATCGATCTCCTGCAGACGCGGCACGCCGTGCTGCGCAACTATCCGCTTTCGGCGCATATCCGTTTCATTCTCGAGGAGATACGCCCCGAAATCCGGCAATACTTTCTGGAAAGCGAGAAAGACGGCACGCCGTTCTCCCGCGACAAGCGCGCGCTGGTTTATCAGCGCGCCAAGCAGGCGCTCGACAAGCGGCCGTTCGGCACCCAGAACGATGTTTACGCGTCGGGCTTCGAATGGCTGGCGCATTCGATCGCGCCGAAGGTGGTCGTCAAGGAGCCGTTCCGCATCACCGTCGGCGGGCCGGATTGCACCAAGCCTTATTCGGCCTCCATCTTCAACATTTCGGCGATGAGTTTCGGCGCGCTGAGCGCGAACGCCATTCGCGCGCTCAATGGCGGCGCCAGGCGTGGCGACTTCGCGCACGACACCGGCGAGGGCGGCTATAGCCCCTATCACCGCGAGAACGGCGGCGACATCATCTGGGAGGTCGGATCGGGCTATTTCAGCTGCCGCAACAGCGACGGCACGTTCTGCGCCGAGAAATTCGAGGCCAATGCCAAGAGCGACCAGATCAAGATGGTCGAATTGAAATTGAGCCAAGGCGCCAAGCCCGGTCATGGCGGCGTTCTGCCGGCGGCCAAGGTCTCTGCTGAGATTGCCGAGACGCGCGGCGTGCCGATGGGTGCGGATTGCATTTCGCCGTCGCGGCATTCGGCGTTTGCGACGCCGATCGAGATGATGCAGTTCATCGCCAAAATGCGGGAGCTTTCCGGCGGCAAGCCGGCGGGCTTCAAGCTCTGCATCGGCCATCCCTGGGAGTTCCTGGCGATCTGCAAAGCGATGCTCGAGACCAATATCTATCCCGACTTCATCGTCGTCGACGGCAAGGAGGGCGGCACCGGCGCGGCGCCGCTCGAATTCGCCGATCATCTCGGCCTGCCGCTGCGCGAAGGCTTGAACTTCGTGCACAACGCGCTCGTCGGCATCAATGCGCGCGATCGCATCAGGGTGGGCGCTTCGGGCAAGATCATCAGCGCCTTCGATATCGCGCGTGTCATGGCGCTCGGCGCCGACTGGTGCAATTCGGCGCGCGGCTTCATGTTCGCGCTCGGCTGCATCCAGTCGCAGTCGTGCCACACCGACCGCTGCCCGACCGGCGTCTCGACCCAGGACCGCACGCGGCAGCGCGCGCTCGTCGTTCCGGACAAGACCGAGCGCGTCTATAATTTTCATCGCGCCACCTTGGAATCGCTCGCCGAGCTCACGGCGGCGGCCGGGCTCGACCATCCGAACCAGTTCATGCCGGCGCATTTTTCGCGACGCGTCTCGCCCAACGAAGTCAGAAGCTTTGTCGAGCTTTTTCCGCCGCTGCAGCCGGGCGAGCTCATTGCCGGCACCGGCGACAAGCGGTTCGAGGTCCCGTGGGCGATGGCGAGCGCCCACGAATTCCGCGCCATGCCGCGTGCGGTTTGAGCGTTTGAACAACGCTGCATTTGCCGGCGAAGGAACGATTTCTCGACAGGCGTGTTTGCTCGTCGTGATGTTGTTTGTTGCAAGGACACGACGGTCTCGGAGGCACCAATGGCCAAGCGGCGGCGAAAATATTCCCCAAGCGTGAGCAAAGACGTCGAGCGCGAGATGAAGCGCTTTGAGCGCGGCACCGCGCGAAGCGGGCCGGGCGGCAGAGGCGGCAAGGTGAAGAGTCGCAAGCAGGCGATTGCGATCGCGCTGTCGGAAGCGCGCAAAGAGGGCAAGCGACTCCCCAAACGGCCGGCGAAGCGGGCCTGAACGCAGCCGGTCCTTCCTCGGCGTTGCCGTCGCTCGGACACCGCACTGCCGCGCGGCCTGCGTCATGCACGGGTGACCGCAGCCTACTTGCGGTAGTGCGGCGAAGGCGCGACACTCGGCCATCGGGCGGAAGATCCGAGCCAATATAGCCGGGGAGGATTCTATGCGCATTCAGCACATGATGCTGAAGCACGCCATCGCTATCGGTGTCGGGCTCGGCATGACCGCTGCGCGAGCGGCTCCATTCATGATCGTCGGCAATGACGATAAAGTTGTATTCGATGCCGACGGCAAGACGACCCTGTCGCCGCCGGGCAAGGATTCCGTCTTGATCGTCGATCTGGCCGATCCACTCGATCCGAAAATCGTCGCCAATCTGCCGCTGAAGAATTCAGTGGTCGGGCCGCCGGTCAATCTCGACATTGATCCGACTGGCTCGGTCGCGCTCGTCGCCGACTCGATGGATGTCGTCAAAGACGGCGATGCCTTGAAGCAGGTCCCCGACAACAAGATCTACGTCATCGACCTCAAGGCGAAGCCCGCCAAGCTTGCCGCGACCCTCACCGGCGCCACGCAGCCCTCGGGGCTGAGCATCAATCCCGCCGGCAATCTCGCGCTGGTCGCCAATCGCGCCGACAAGTCGATCAGCGTGTTGTCGGTCAACGGCACCGACGTAAAAATCATCGACACGATCCCGATGGGCGATGAAGTCTCCCAGGTCGTGTTCACGCCGGACGGCAAGCACGCGCTCGCCTCCAAGAACGCGGCGAACAAGGTCGCGTTGCTCGACGTGGACGGCAATAAGGTGACCTACACCAAGCGCGATCTTCTGGTTGGGCTGTTCCCGTACAATCTTTTGGTTTCGCCGAACGGTTCGATCGCGCTGACTGCGGACAACGGCAATCTCGGATCGTCCGATGGCAATGTCGACACCGTCAGCGTCATCGATCTCACCGCGCAGCCGCCGCGTGTGATCGATCACGTCACGGTGCCGGACAGCCCCGAGGGCCTCGCCATCAGCCCGAAAGGAAATCTCGCCGTGGCAGCTGACGCTCTCGGGTCCAACAAAAGCACGAAGGAGTTCTTTTATCATCCGCACGGCGTGGTCACGATCCTCAAGGTCGATGGCAAGAAGGTCACCAAGCTGAAGGACATCGAGGTCGGCGCGCTGCCCGAGGCGGTGGTCTTCACGCCCGACGGCCGCTACGTGTTCGTCGGCAACTATAGCGATCAGGATTTCTCGATTCTGCGTGTCGACGGAACGGACGTCACCGACACCGGAAAGCGCTTCAAGGTGCCGGGCCATCCGGGTTCGGCGCGGATGTCGCCGCACTAAGCTGCGCGACGGAAGAGCGTCGCGCCGCTGCGGCAGATGTGGCGCGGCCCTTCTCACCTGCCGGGCGGCACGATAACCTCACGCGCTGCAACTTTTGCGGCCAGAAAAAAGCGGACAAAGATCCGCAGGGGAGGGAACACATGACGCTGCCGCGCAGGCGGTTGCTGCAGTTTGTCGCGTGGCCAGCCATAGGCACGGTGATCGGCGTGGCCGGCATCTGGAGCGTGGCGGCCTTCGCGCTTGACTATCCGACCCGGCCGGTGCGCCTCGTCGAGGGCTTTGGCGCCGGTGGCACGCCCGATCTCACCTCGCGCCTGACCGGCCAATGGCTGTCCGAGCACCTTGGCCAGCCCTTCGTCGTCGAGAACCGTCCGGGCGCCGGCAGCAATATCGCGGCGCAGACGGTCGTCGCCGCGGCACCGGACGGCTACACACTGCTCACCTGTCTCACCGCGAATTCCATCAACGAGTCGCTCTACCAGAAGCTCGATTTCGTTTTCACGCGCGATATTGCGCCCGTGGCCGGCATGATCATTTTTCCGATGGTGCTGCTCGTCAATCCGTCCTTTCCGGTCAAGAGCTTTCCGGAATTCATTGCTTACGCCAAGGCCAATCCGGGCAAGATCAACGTCGCTTCGCCCGGCATCGGCACGCCGATGCACATGTCGATCGAGCTTCTGAAAATGACCGCCGGCATCGATATCGTGCACGTGCCCTATCGCGGCCCGACAGCGGCGCTCAACGATCTGATCGCGGGCCAGATCCAGGCCTTCGTCGTTACCGTGCCGACCGCGCTCGGCTCGATCCGCGCCGAGAAGGTGCGGCCTTTGGCGGTAACGAGCGCGACCCGGGCCGACGTGCTGCCGGATATTCCAAGCGTCGCCGAAGTGCTGCCTGGCTTCGACGCGGTGAGCTGGAGCGGCACCTGTGCGCCGAAGGCGACGCCGCCCGCCATTATCGACATGCTCAGCGCCGGTATTACCGCCGGATTTGCCGATCCGCAATTCAAGGCGCGGATCAAGGATATCGGCGGCGAAGCCAAGCCAACGCCGGCCGCCGACTTCGGCAAGTTCATCACGGAAGAAACGAACAAATGGGCGAAGGTGATCAAATTCGCCGGCATCAAAGCTGACTGAGGCTGACTAATAAGAAAACGGGCGCAACGTCGCCGGGCTATTGGGAGGAGACAGAGGTCATGATTCCACGCAGGGAATTTTTGCGCCTGGGTGTGGGCGCGGCTGCGCTTCCGCTCATATCGCGCGCGGCGCGGGCGAGCGACTATCCGGATCATCCGGTGCGCCTGGTGCTGCCGTTTCCGCCCGGCGGCGTGTTCGACATTGTCGGTCGGCCCTGGGCGGACAAAGTGAAGACGACGCTTGGCACGGTGTTTGTCGACAACCAGCCGGGGGCGGGCGGCTCGATCGCCGCGCAATTGGTCGCCCACGCGGCGCCCGACGGCTACACGATTTTCCTCGGCGCCTCTTCGATCCACCTCGCTGAGATGGTCTTGCGCGAGCATCCGTTGCTCGATCCGATGAAGGATTTGGTGCCGATTTCGATGGTCGCCTTCACCGGCTTCGGCGTTACCGTCCACCCATCGGTACCGGCGTATAATCTCAAGGAACTCATCGATTATGTCGCGGCTAACCCCGGCAAGCTCTCCTATGGGACGCCGGGCGCGGGGACCATGAACCACCTCAGCGGCGAAATGCTCAAAGCGATGGCCGAGCTGAAAGATCTGCCGCATGTGCCGTATCGCGGCGCCGGACCCGGCATGGCCGACCTCATTGCCGGCCAGATTCCCATCTTCATCCCGGCGATGACCAGCCAGGTGCTCGCATTTCACCGCACCGATAAATTGCGGTTGCTCGCGATCACCAATCCGAACCGTCTGCCGATCGCGCCGGACATACCGACGGCGTCGGAATCCGGAGTGCCGGGCTTGGTCACGCAGCAGCTGCTTGCCTTGTTTGCGCCAGCGGGAACGCCGAAGCCGAATATCGATAAGGTCGCCGAAGCAAATGGCATCGCTATGGCGGACCGTGCCTATCAGAAATCTTTGGTCGACGCCGCCGTCATTCCGGTGACCGACTGGACGACCGATAAATTCAACACGTTCATGACAGACGAAGTGGCGCGCTGGACGCCGCTGGTCAAATCGATCGGGATCAGGCTCGATTGAGCGCAGCGCGTCGGCGCAGGGTCGATCTCACGCTCGCGCGTATTTGCCGCGATTGAAGAAGCGGTCCTTCTGATCATCGGTGGCGTTGTCGCGGTGCGACTTGATGGCGCCGATTTTCGCAAGCGCCGCCTTCACCGCCGGCCGTTCGTCGATCGCCTTGAACCAGCGCGCGAGGTTCGGGTGATCCTCCCACTTCACGCCCTGCGCATCGTGATTGCGCGCCCACGGAAAGGCGGCGATGTCGGCGATCGAATAGTCGCTGCCGCCGAGATAGAGCGCTTCGCCGAGGCGCTTTTCCATCACCTCATAGAGCCGCTTCACCTCGGTCTGATAGCGGGTCATCGCATAGGCATTGTCCTTCGGCGCGAACATCTTGAAGTGGGTGAACTGGCCGAACATCGGGCCGATGCCGGTGAGCTGAAACATCAGCCATTGCAGGACGTCGTATTTTTTCGCCGGGTCCTTCGGCAGGAATTGTCCTGATTTCTCGGCGAGATAAAGCAGGATTGCGCCTGACTCGAACACCGTATAGGGCTTGCCGCCGGGCCCGTCGTGATCGACGATCGCCGGAATTTTCGAGTTCGGATTGATCTTGATGAAATCCGGATCGTACTGCTCGCCCTTCCACACGTCGACGAAGTGCTCTTTGTAGGGCAGCTTGGTCTCTTCGAGCATGATGTAGATTTTTTGCACGTTGGGGCTGGTCAACGCATAAAGATCGATCATTGCAATATCCCTTGGGTTTCCTCACGCGGCATCCTGTGGCGGCAAAACTATCGGCCGCGCCCGCGGCCAGCAAGAGAGCTGCCGTCGCGCTGCGGGCCGCATGGATCACTTGTGCGAGATCACCGATGCCGCGTAGGCTGAGGCCAACAAGAAATAGACCGCAGGGGGAGTGGAATGCAGCGCTCGGTTCAGTGGGCTTTCGCGGCCGCCTTTGCGGGCGCGCTGGTTTTGGGCGGTGGCGGCGCGGCGCGCGCCGATGACGATTACCCGAACCACACGGTACGCTGGCTCGTCGGTTATCCGCCCGGCGGCTCGACCGATATCTGCGCCCGCCTGATCGGGCAATATCTGTCGGAACATCTGCACCAGCAATTCGCCATCGATAACCGGCCGGGCGCCGGCAACAATCTCGCGACCGAGATGGCAGCGAATTCGCCGTCGGACGGCTACACGGTGTTCCTGGTCAATCCGGCGAACGCTATCAACGCGACGCTGTACAAGGATCTCCCCTTCAATTTCATCAACGACATGACACCGGTGGCAGGCTTCATCCGCGTGCCGAATATCATGGAAGTCAATCCGAACGTGCCGGCGAAAACCGTCAAGGAGTTCATCGATTACGCCAAAGCCAATGCGGGCAAGGTCAATATGGCGTCGTCCGGCATCGGCACCTCGGTGCATCTGTCGGGCGCGCTGTTCATGATGATGACAGGCGTGAATATGGTGCATGTGCCCTATCGCGGCGCTGGGCCGGCACTTGTCGATATGCTCGCCGATCAAGTGCAGGTGATGTTCGACAACATGCCGTCGTCGATCGGACATATCCGGGCGGGACGGCTGCGCGCGATTGCGGTGACGACCGCCGTCCGCGAGAAGACGTTGCCGGATGTGCCGACCGTGGCCGAGACCGTGCCCGGTTACGAGGCGAGCGCCTGGTTCGGCATGGCAGTGCCCAAGGGCACGCCGCGCCCGATCATCGACAAGCTGAACAAGACGGTGAATGACGCGCTTGCGGATCCGGGCGTTCAAGCAAAGCTCGCCGAACTCGGCGGCACCTTGATACCCGGAACGCCGGAGGATTTCGGCAAGATCATCGCGCAAGAGACCGACAAATGGGCCAAGGTGGTCAAAGCCACCGGCGCCACCGCGGAGTAGGGCGGCGCAAGCGATTGTTGCATTGCACTTTGCTGCGTTGGTACGGCAAGTTTTTTTGCCATGCAGCGAACAGCCGGCTCGAAGAGTCGGGTCAGGTGTTTGTTTGGTCACGGGTTACCTGATCAGACACGCGCACCACTTCACTCTGGACCAAGTTCCATTTCAGGAATGGAACTAGCGGACTGATTTTATTTGTCTTTCAAAGAACCCTGCTGATGCCGTGCGGGCGGTGTGGCGGTGGCGCCACGGCGCGTCGGAAATTGACATCGCGGCGACGTGGAATCGTCGCTTTCTCTGGACGCGGCGAAATCTGACGGGATAATCAGTTTTGGTTTGCGAGAGAACGGTGGGGGCCTAGATGCGTCAAGCGCTCGCGACTTTGCTGATAGCAACAAGTTTGACACTTGGCGCTGGCGTGGCGATGGCGGCGCCGAAGCCGCACTATCCGCCGCCACCACCACCACCACCACCGGTTCCGGCCTGGACCTGGACCGGTTTCTATGTCGGCGGCAATATCGGCTATGGTTGGGGTAATTCCAACACGACGGTAAACTTCTCCGATCCGACCGGGCTGTTGTTTAGCAGCCAGGGCAGCTTTGGCGTCAATGGCGCGCTTGGCGGCGGCCAGATCGGTTACGACTGGCAGTCCGCGAACTGGGTTTTCGGTGCCGTGGCCGACTTCCAGGGCGCCGACCAGAGCGGATCTGGCGTCTTTATTTGTCCGGCAAGCGCATGCGGCGCCGGTCCCTTCAGCGATAATCTAAGCCAACGGCTTCGCTGGTTCGGCACCGTGCGCGGCAATATCGGCATAACGACGAACATGTCGGAGTACCTTTGGTATGTCACCGGCGGCCTCGCCTATGGCAACATCAGGACCGTCGAGAGCATCACCGGCCCGGGTCAGGCCGCGTCGCTGATCTTCGATGACGTCAATACCGGATTTGCCGTCGGCGCCGGCGTTCGCGGCCACATTGTCGGGAATTGGAGCTGGATGGTCGAATACCTGTACATGGATTTGGGTCGGATCAACGATACCGGAGCCACCGGTATTGTTTCGTCCGGAACTGGCTTCTGCGACACGCATGTGTGTCTGCTGACGCCAGGCTCTAGTTCTACATTTACGGACAACATCCTGCGCTTCGGCATCAATCTTAAATGGCCGTAAGGCCGTGCCGGCATCGTGACGCGTTCGTCCCGGCGATTTCTTCGCCGGGGCTTTTTTGCGGGGCTGCTCAAAAGCAATAAAAGATCAAGGGGACAACGCGAGCCCGCAGAGCGGCAAGGCCGCAGCGTACCTGCCCAGGATGCGAATGACCTTCCCTGAACCCATCTCGGCTCCGGTGGCGCATTGCGCCGGAGATCGGTAACTTGGGTGTTCCAGGGAAAAGGAAACGCCGGATACGGTTGGGATGCCGGCTGTCACCATTTCTCCGCGATATGATTGCTGGCAGGGCTCGCTTGATCGCGAGCTGGATGGATTGGAATAAGCATGAGCGCGCAAAAAACAAAATTGCCGGAAGATCTGCGCAGTTATCGCTGGCTCGGCAAGAACGATCTGCGCTCGTTCGGCCATCGCTCGCGGCTGCGCCAGTTCGGCTATGACCAGAACGACTGGGCCGGCAAGCCGGTGATCGGCATCATCAATACCTGGAGCGAGATCAACGCCTGCCACGGCCATCTGCGCGACCGCGCCGAAGACGTCAAACGTGGTGTCTTTCAGGCCGGCGGCTTCCCCATCGAATTGCCGGCGATGTCGCTTGCCGAACCGTTCGTGAAACCCTCGACCATGCTCTATCGCAATTTCCTCGCCATGGAATGCGAGGAGCTGTTGCGCAGCCACCCGATCGACGGCGCGGTGCTGATGGGCGGCTGCGACAAGACCACGCCCGGCCTGATCATGGGTGCGATCAGCATGGGCATTCCGGCGATCTATGTGCCGGCGGGGCCCATGCTGCGCGGCAATTGGCGCGGCCATGTGCTGGGCTCGGGCTCCGACGCCTGGAAATATTGGGACGAGAAACGCGCTGGCCGCATCGGCGACGAGGAATGGAACGAAATCGAGAGCGGCATTTCCCGCTCGTTCGGCACCTGCATGGTGATGGGCACTGCCGCCACCATGATGGCGATCACGGAAGCGCTCGGGCTTGCGCTGCCGGGCGCGTCGTCGATCCCGGCGCCGGACGCCAATCATCCGCGCATGTGCGCCGCCGCCGGACGCCGCGCCGTCGACATGGTGTGGGAGGACTTGACGCCGGATAAGATACTCACGCCTGCCGCTTTCGACAATGCTATTCGCGTGCATATGGCGCTCGGCGGTTCCACCAATGCCATCATTCACGTCATCGCCATGGCGCGCCGCGCCGGCATTCCGCTCGACATGGCGCGGTTCGACGCGATTTCGCGGCAGGTGCCGGTGATCGCCAATATCACGCCGTCGGGCAAATATCTGATGGAGGATTTTTTCTATGCCGGCGGCTTGCGCGCGCTGATGGGGCAGATGCGCGGTCTGCTTGACCTGTCCTGCATCACGGTGAGCGGCAAAACGCTCGGCGAGGCGCTTGAAGGCACCCAAGTGCATCTGCCGGACGTCATTCATTCGCTCAAAGAACCGCTCTATCCGGAAGGCGCCACAGCCGTGCTCACCGGCAATCTCGCGCCGCGCGGCTGCGTGATGAAGCCGGCCGCCGCCGAGAAGCGCTTGCTCAAGCATCGCGGCAAGGCGCTCGCCTTCGAGAACTACGACGAGATGGCGCGCGCGGTCGATCGCGACGATCTCGACGTCACCCCCGACCACGTCCTGGTGCTCAAGAACGGCGGCCCGAAAGGCGGCCCCGGCATGCCGGAATGGGGCCAATTGCCGATCCCGAAAAAGATGCTCAAGGCGGGAGTGCGCGACATGTTGCGCATTTCCGATGCGCGCATGAGCGGCACGAGCTACGGCGCCTGCATCCTGCATGTCGCGCCGGAAAGTTTTGTCGGCGGCCCGCTGGCCTTCGTCAAAACCGGCGACGAGATCGAAATCGACGTCGGCAAGCGCAGCATTCACCTGCATGTCGGCGAAGAGGAGCTGGCGCAACGGCGCGCCACCTGGAAGTCACCGCCGCCACATTATCTCCGCGGCTATGGCGCGATGTTTTCGCAACATATCGGCCAGGCCGACGAAGGCTGCGACTTTGACTTTCTGCAAGGGCAGGCGCCGATCGCGGAGCCGGAGATTCACTGACACCGCGTAGCGCGTGCGGGGCGAGGGGGCACTCAAATGAAAATCCGTTTTGTATGGTCGCATGCGCTCGTTGTTCTGACGGCGATTGTGGCCGGTACGCTTGCCGCCCGCGCCCAGAGCCCGGCCTTTCGCGTTGATCCGTATTGGCCGAAGCCGCTGCCCAACAATTGGATCCTCGGCCAGGTCGGCGGCATGACGGTCGATGCGCAGGACAATATCTGGGTGTTTCAGCGCCCGCGCTCGCTCACCGACGACGAAAAGGGCGCCGCGCTCAATCCGCCGCGCTCGAAATGCTGCGTGCCGGCGCCGTCGGTTCTGGTGTTCGATCAGGCCGGCAATGTCGTGAAGTCCTGGGGCGGGCCGGGTGACAATCAAAGCTACGACTGGCCGCTGCAGGAGCATGCGATCCTTGTCGACAACAAGGGCTTCGTCTGGCTCTCCGGCAATGGCGACGGCGACAACATGGTGCTGAAATTCACCACCGACGGCAAGTTCGTCAAACAGCTCGGCAAGCGCGGCCCGCTCACGTCAAGCACCGATCTCGCGCAGTTCGGCAGGGTCGCCGATCTCAAGCTCGACCCGAAAGCCAATGAAATCTATGCCGCCGACGGCTACGGCAATCACCGCGTCGCCGTGCTCGATGCCGATACCGGTGAGATCAAACGCATCTGGGGCGCCTACGGCAAGCCGCCGACCGACGATGCCTTGCCGAATTACACGCCGGATTCGCCGCAATTCGCCAATCCGGTGCACTGTATCGCGCTGTCCAAGGACGGCCTCGTCTATGTCTGCGACCGCACCAACAATCGCGTGCAGGTGTTTCAGAGGGACGGCACCTTCGTGCGGCAATATGTTTTCAATCCGGACACCAAGGGATCGGGTTCAACCTGGAGCCTCGCGTTCTCGCCGCTCGACAAGAAGCAGAAATATGTCGTGCTGCTCGACGGCACCAACAACTTGATGGAATCGGTGCGCGTTGCCGACGGCGCCGTGGTCGGCACGTTCGGCGGGCCGGGCCGCAATTCCGGACAATTTCACTGGGTGCACGCCGGCGCGTTCGATTCCAAAGGGAATTTTTATACCGGTGAGGTCGATACCGGAAAGCGCCTGCAGAAATGGGCGCCGATTGAATAGGGGCACGTCGTCTGCCGCTAAGCCGGCTGCCTTTCCGGCTTGCCCGCCGTCTTGGCGAGGATGGCGTCGTAGTGGGCGACGAAGTCGGCATACATGCGCTTAAGTCCGTCACGAAGCGGTATCGTGGCGCGCCAGCCGAGCGCATTGATACGCGAAACGTCGAGCAGCTTGCGCGGCGCACCATCCGGTTTTGACGTATCGAACTTGATCTCTCCGGGATAACCGACCACGTCGGCGACAACACGGGCGAATTCGCCAATCGAGACGTCTTCGCCGGTGCCGATATTGAGGAACTGAAGGTCCGAATAGCTTTTCATCACAAAGACGCAAGCGTCGGCGAGATCGTCGACCGCCATGAATTCGCGCCGCGGTGCTCCGGTGCCCCAGACCACGACATTCGGATCGCCTTTCATCTTGGCTTCGTGAAAGCGCCGCACCAGAGCCGCCGGCACGTGGCTGTCGAGCGGATGATAATTGTCGCCCGGGCCATAAAGATTGGTCGGCATTAACGAGACAAAATCGGCCCCATATTGCAGCCGGTAGGCCTCGCACAATTTGATGCCGGCGATCTTGGCGACGCCGTACCATTGATTGGTCGGCTCGACCGGGCCGGTCAGCAGCATTTCCGGCTGCATCGGCTGTGGCGCTTCGCGCGGATAGATGCAGGAGGAGCCAAGATAGACGAGTTTCTTGACGTTGCAGCGGTGCGCCGCGCGAATGGTGTTGAGCGCGATGGCGAGATTGTCGGCGATGAATTCGGCGGGAAACGTGCTGTTGGCGCGAATGCCGCCGACCTTTCCTGCGGCGACAAAGACAGCGTCCGGCCTCGCTTGCGCCATGAAGCGGTCGACCGGTTCGGAATTTCGCAGGTCGAGTTCCTGACGCGGCGCGCTAATGATGTCGCAACCCTCGCGCTCGAGCCGCCGCACGATGGCCGATCCCGCCATGCCGGCATGACCTGCCACGAAAACGCGCTTGCCGCGGAGCTCGAATACGACGGGAGCCGTGCTCACAGCTGTGTTCATGCGCGCGGGCCTTAATCCTGCACGTTGCGGTGCGCGCCGTCGCGGCGCATCTCGCTCAAATCGGTCTCGACCATTTCGCGCACCAGCTGATCGAACGAGACCTTGTGTTTCCAGCCGAGCTTCTGCCGCGCTTTGCTCGGATCGCCGAGCAGCGCGTCGGTCTCGGTGGGCCGGAAATAGCGCGGATCGATTTCAATCAGCATGCGGCCGTCGCGGGCATCGATGCCTTGCTCGGCGACGCCCGACCCGCGCCATTCGATCTTTTTGCCGATGAAGCCGAACGCCCTCTCGACGAATTCGCGCACCGAATGCTCCTCGCCGGTCGCCAGCACATAGTCGTCGGGTTCGGGCTGTTGCAGCATCAGCCACATGCCTTCCACGTAATCGCGCGCATGGCCCCAGTCACGCCGGGCCGACAGGTTGCCGAGAAATAGTTTGTCCTGCAAGCCAAGCTCGATCGCGGCGACGGCGCGGCTGATCTTGCGGGTGACGAAAGTTTCGCCGCGTGTTGGCCCTTCGTGGTTGAACAGGATGCCGTTCGAGGCGTGCATCTTATAGGCTTCGCGATAATTGACCGTGATCCAATAGGCATAGAGCTTGGCCACCGCATAGGGCGAGCGCGGATAAAACGGCGTCGTCTCGCGTTGCGGAACTTCCTGGACCATGCCGTAAAGCTCTGACGTCGAGGCCTGATAGAACCGCACCTTGTCTTCCATGCGCAAGATGCGGATCGCTTCGAGCAGGCGCAAGGTGCCGAGCGCGTCGGCATTGGCGGTATATTCCGGCGTTTCGAACGACACGCGGACATGGCTCTGTGCGGCGAGATTGTAGATCTCGGCCGGCTGCACTTCCTGAATGATGCGGATCAGATTCGTCGAATCCGTCATGTCGCCGTAGTGCAGGAAGAACCGTACGCCGGAGCCGTGCGGATCCTTGTACAGATGATCGACGCGCGCGGTATTGAACGAGGACGAGCGCCGTTTGATGCCGTGAACGGTATAGCCTTTGCTCAGCAAAAACTCGGCCAGATAGCCGCCGTCTTGACCGGTCGCTCCGGTAATCAATGCGACAGGATTTGCCATAAACTCCGACCCGGCTCTATTTCGACGCGCGTTGAAATGACTTAGCCCTCAAAACTGGAGCACTCGTCAAGTCAGGAGGGCGAGGCCCCTTCGAGCCGCTGCACGTCCCGCACCTGCTGCTGGTTTTCTTTCATGCGCCGCTGGCCTTCGGCGTCGATGGCGTGTTTGAGGTCGGGATGGTTCGCGGTCAAGGTGCGGAAATCGGCGAGGTCGAGAATAAGCAGCGTCGACGGTAGGGTCGTGGTGACATTGGCGCTGCGGACCGAATCACCGAGGAGCGCGAGCTCGCCGAAGAAGGTCCCGGCGCCGAGGCGGACCGGGGCCGGCTTGACATCCACCTGGACCTCGCCCGCGGCGATAAAATACATGCAGTCGCCGATCTTGCCGCGGCGGATGATGGGGGTGCGTTCGGGAACCTCCAGCCGCCGCAGCGTATGGGTGATCTCGGTGATGGCCGACGGATCGAGCGACTGGAAGAACGGCACCTTGCTGACCAGATCCCAGGTCTCGATGAAATTGCGCCGCCGGGTTTCGGCGGCAAAGCCGGTGGCCAGAATACCGGTGCACAGGCCGAATGTGGCGATGCCGCCGATCATGACCACGCCGCCGAGCAGCCGCCCGAACTGCGTGATCGGCACTTTGTCGCCGTAGCCGGTGGTGGTCAGCGTCACGATCGCCCACCACAGCGTCTCTGGCATCGAGCCGAAAGCATTCGGCTGCTGGCCGCGCTCGGCGAGCAGCATCAGGGCGGACGAGAGGAAGAGAATGATCATAAACAGCGCGAGCACGCTGGCGAGCGGCTTGGCCTCAAGCATGAAGACGCGGCCGAGTTGGCCAAAGCCCGGCGAAAGCTGGGCGAGCTTGAGGATCCACAACGAGGCCCACAGCCACGCTGTCGGCGCGTCAAGTCCGCAGGCGAGCGCGAGCGGCACGGCGATCACGCCGATCAGATCGACAAAGCCCGACGCCGAGAGAAAATAGCCGCGCGCCAGTCCGGCTTGGATTGCGGTACGGGCGCGGACGCCGGAATCGATGGCGAAATAGGCGAGACACGACCATAGGCAGGCCACCAGCCAGCCGCCGGCCGAGCGCTGCAGCTCCGGCACGGTATAGGCGGTCATCGCCGCCAGGCCGATGATGATGACGATGATGCGAGCGAAAGACGATGCGCCGAGACGGCGTAACGGCGCGGTGAGATGCGCAATATTCGCGAAGGCAGTCTTGAATATGACGCGGTCTCCGTTAGAGGTAGCTTTGGTCGGTAAGTTGGTCAAAAGCCTATGCTTCACCAACAAATTACGCCGTCGCGGCCGGATCGGCCAGCCGAAACTCGACCAAAGACCGCCAGGTCGCGGTCCCGTGGGCATTACAGTAAATACGAATTTGATACAGAATCGGATTAGGAGACGCGTACAAGACGGCAGATCGGCGCAGGGTTAACCGCGAGGTCCGCTGCGCCGCCGGCCATATCTCGTTCCCTTAAAATTGATAAGGCTTTAGATTCCGTAGCACTCACCACGTTGTCACAATCGCGGTGCAAGTGGGCATGAGAGTAGATATGCAACCAAGCGTTCAAGCGGGTTTCAGGTTGACGTAGACGAAACCTGCCAGATCGAGGCGCAAGCGCAGGTCTGGCACGGTAGCGACCGAGGGCGGAGGCGATAAATGCATTGGGATAATCTGTTGAACAGCGTCGGGTCGCTGATGATCGTGGCGACCGCCTCGACCAAGACCATGGTGCCGCTGCGCATTCTTGCCATCGTCGCCAATTTCGTGCTGATCGCTTTCTACGCCGCCTCCCACGAATGGGTTCCGCTGGTGTTGCAGACCGTGGCGCTGCCGCTCAACGGCTATCGTCTCTACCAGATGATCGTGCTCATCCGGCATGTGCGCGACGCCATTCGCGGCTCGGACTCGATGGACTGGCTCAAGCCGTTCATGGCGCGGCGGCTGTTCCGCAAGGGCGATATTCTGTTCGCCAAGGCCGAGGAAGCCCATGAGATGTTCTGCATCGTCACCGGCCGCTTTTTGCTGCTCGAGCTCGGCATCGAGCTGAAGCCGGGCCAGGTCGTCGGCGAGCTCGCGATGCTGGCGCCGGACAACCGCCGCACTGCCACCCTCGAATGCATCGAGGACGGCGAGGCGCTCTCGATTACCTACGAGCAGGTCGAGGAGCTCTATTATCAGAATCCGACCTTCGGCTTTTATTTTCTGCGGCTGGCAACGGCACGGCTGTTCGAGAATATCAACCGGCTGCAATCGGACCTGGAAAGCCGCAAGCCCGCGCAGGCCTGAAAAAGAGGCGCCGCAAGCGCTTACCACTTTGCCGAAAGCTGTTGGCGGCGCGCGCAAATTTCGCCACACGCGCATTGCGCTTGCGCTTAAATTCGCGTTTGGATGCCGTTAGAGTTGGGCACCAATACATTTTCGACCGAGAGCCGTCACGCCGGGACATTCATGCCGCAACAGCAGATCTCACGCCTCGAGCTTGCCCGCTATCTGCTCTCGCCGTCGCTGTTTGTGATGGTGATCCTGATGGTGGTCGAGGCCATGCTCGCGGCGGCGACGACTTGGCTCGTCATCAATGCCGGACGCCGCGTCGCCATCGGTGAGTTTCTGCTCACCGATCTGATCTGGATTCTCTCGGCGCAATCGGCCTCCTATGTGGTCGGCGTCATCAGCTGGGTCTTTGCCGAGCGCGCCGGCTATCGCGGCTTCGGCAAGTATGTGCTGCGCTTTGCGCGCGAGAACCGCGGCAAGGTCAAGCTGCTCAATGACAAGGCCGCGCGCGAGCAGATCGAACCGTTCCTGACCGGCGAGACCTTCCAGGTCTTCTTCAACGTCATGTACGAGCTTGAATTCGCGCTCAAGCTGTTTCTCGGCCTGGTCTTCAACGCGCTCGTGCTCGGCGCTGAAATCGATCCAATCCTGCCGTTTGCCTATGTCGGCGCTTTCGGCGCGCTGCTGTTGATGCAATGGGTGCTGCAGACGCCGATTGCGCACGCCTATCTCGAAAATCAGCGACGGAACAATCGCGTCACCGCGCAGGGCTATACCGCGTGGGACAATATCTTCGCCGGCAACCGCTACAACCTCCGTCTGTGGCTATCGGGCTTCAAGATCCGGCTGCGCGAAGGCCTGACCGCGCAGGTGCGCGCCATCGTCGCGCGCGAGGGCATGAGCGCAATGAGCGGCATCGTCAGCCTCGCCATCGTTTTTGGCACCATCACCTCGGTCGCCATGCACAATGTCGGCGATACGGCACTTCTGGTGGGGCTCGCGACGACACTGCCGCGACAGATCGAAATGACCTACGAGCTGCATCTGCTCGCGACCGGCTGGAACGATTTCGTCGCCATCTGGACGCGCTTCGGCGGCGTCGCCGCCAATATGCGGCCGGAGTCCGATCCGGATTTCGATGAGCGCATCAAATTCGACAGGCTCATTTTGCGCGAAGGTGACGAGGCGCATGTCGTGTCATCGCTCGGGGACGCGTTGCGCATTGCGCTATCGCGGCCGACCGGGCGAATCAACGTGCGCGGCGGCAACGGCGCTGGGAAATCCTCGCTGCTCGCCAGTCTCAAGACCGAGATGATGAAGCGCGCCTATTATTGGCCGACCACGGACCGGCTGGTCTTTCACTTCACCTCTGGCGTCGACCCGGTCGATGTCGAAGGCGACGACGAGGATGACGTCGTCGTCACCCCGGAATCCATGGACCAGAGGCTCGGCTTTTCGTCCGGCGAGCGGCAGCTCAAGTCGCTGCAGGAAATCGTCGACTGCACCGACGCGGAATTCTATCTGCTCGACGAGTGGGACGCCAATCTCGATGCCGCCAACAAGGCCACGGCCGATGCCATGGTCGATGAACTTGCCGCACGCGCCCGCGTTATTGAAATATCGCACCGCGACCGCGCGATGTAATCTTCAAGGCGCCGAAAATCGGCGCAATCATTTCCGCTTTTGAGTGTGATCCCCGGCACAATCCACGCTGGTGGATGTGCTATTCTGCTCTGGAGAAATGGCTTTCCCGGGAGGCGTGTCATGAAACGCCGTGATTTTTTGTCGTTATTTGGCGGGGCAATGGCAGGAGGCGGCGCTCTCGGCGGCATCGCCGTGCTGCCGCGGCCGGCTTGGTCGCAGACCGCGAAGGTCTACCGCGTCGGCACGCTCACGGTCGGGCCCCCGATCCCGCCCACTGCAGGCACTGGAAAGATTCTCGTCGAGGGCCTCGAGCAGCGCGGCTTTACGCTCGGACAAAACCTCGCCTACGAGGCGCGCGGCGCCGCGGGCAACGTGAGTCAGACGGCCAATCTGATGCAGGAACTGAAAGCCGCCAATGTCGACGTGGTGGTGACTGTCAGTTATCCGGCCGCGGCGGCGGCCAAGGCGTCCGGCGTTCCGACGGTTATCGCGGCGGGTTCCGGCGACCCGGTCAAAACCGGGCTGGTCACGAGCCTCGCGCGGCCGGGCGGCAGTGTCACGGGGATATCCGATGACGCCGCAGCGCTGTCCACAAAGCGGCTCGGACTGCTAAAGCAATTGTCGCCGCAGCTGCGCAGGGTGGCCATGCTGTGGAACAAAGACGATCTCGGCATGTCGCAGCGTTATGACGCTTCAGCCAATGCTGCGCAGGAGATGGGCGTCACGGTGCAGCCGCTTGGCGTGCGCGAGCCGGACGACTTCAATGAGGCTTTCGCGACGATGGACAGTAGCCCGCCGGACGCGATTCTGATGGTGTCCGACTCGCTCACGCTCCTCAATCGCAAGCGCGTGTTCGACTATGCAGCCCAGCACCGACTGCCGGCAATTTATGAACAGGATTTCATCGCTCGCGACGGCGGCTTGATGTCTTACGGCGCTGACCAGAAGGAATCCTTCGATCGCGCCGCGGCGCTGGTCACCAAAATCTTCCAAGGCGCCAAGCCCGCCGATCTGCCGTTCGAACTGCCGACGCGCTACCTGCTGGTCGTCAATCTCAAGACCGCGAAGGCCACCGGCATCAATCTGCCGCCGGATTTTGTCGCGCTCGCTGATGAAGTCATCGAATGAAACGGCGGAGCTGCGTCGCCTCTCGAGCGCCGTTAACGCTAAAACCGCCAAATTGCGGTCTTACCTGCCCGCCAAATTTGCTTTCACGGCTAACTAGCGCGCTGAATGAGGCGGCCAAGAAGCGCGTGAGAATGCTAAGATAACGGCATGAAGGCCGACGTCGATCAAAAAGGCAGCATGCTGATGCCAGGGCCGGCGCGCCCCGACGACTCTGCGTCCATTTCCGGCGCGTCGATCGTGCGCAGTCGGCTTTTCGTCAAATATGTCGTGCTGCTCGTTGCCGTTGTCGTGCTGGCGCTGGTCGCCAACGGTGCCTTCGAAGTCTGGTTCTCCTATCGCGAGCACAAGTCGGTGCTGATCGATACACAGCGTCTGCAGGCGCAGGCGGCCGCCGACAAGATCGAGGAATTCATCACCCAGATCGACAGCCAAGTCGGCTGGACGACGCAATTGCCGTGGACCGACGGCACGCTCGACCAGCGGCGTTTCGATGCGCTGCGGCTCTTGCGCCAAGTGCCGGCGATCACCGAGCTGGCGCAGATCGATGCCTCCGGTCGCGAGCAGCTCAAAGTGTCGCGGTTGACCATGGATGTGGTCGGCAGCGGCATCGACTATTCCGGCAAACCCGAATTCACGCAGGCCGTGGCCAGCAAGGTCTATTACGGCCCGGTTTATTTCCGCCGCGAGTCCGAGCCCTATATGACCATCGCGCTTGCCGGCGCGCGGCGCGACGGCGGCGTGAGCGTCGCGCAGGTCAATCTCAAGCTGATCTGGGACGTGGTGTCGAAAATCAAGGTTGGCGCCAATGGCCGCGCCTATGTGGTGGACAGCGGCGGCCGTCTGATTGCTCATCCCGACATTAGCTTGGTTCTGCGCAATACCGACATGGCGCATCTTGCTCAAGTGGCGAGCGCGCGATCCGGCTCTGCCGGCGGCGCGGTACAGGAGGCTTTGGACGTCGCCGGGCACAAAGTGCTGACGGCCTATGCGCCGGTCAATCCGCTGGGCTGGTTCGTCTTTGTCGAGACGCCGATTGAGGAAGCCTATGCGCCGCTCTATGCGTCGATCCAGCGCACAAGTTATGTGCTGTTCGGCGCGCTCGCGCTCGCGTTCATTGCCGGTATGTTCCTTGCCGGCCGCATGGTGGTGCCGATCCAGGCGCTCCGGGCCGGCGCCGCCCGCATCGGCTCGGGCGATCTCTCCCAGCGTATCAAGATCAAGACCGGCGACGAAGTCGAGGCGCTGGCCAATCAATTCAACGACATGGCCGGCAAGCTGCAGGAATCCTATGCCGATCTGGAAAAGAAGGTCGAGCAGCGCACCCATGAATTGAGCGAGTCGTTGGAGCAGCAGACGGCGATCAGCGAAATCCTGCGCGTTATTTCCAATTCGCCGGACGATGTGCAGCCGGTGCTTGATTCGGTTGCCGCATATGCCGCGCGTATCTGCAAGGCGCAGATTGTCGATGTCATCCTGGTCGACGGAAACATTCTTCGAAGCGGCGCCATCTTTGGCGATTTGGGGCGCGATATCGGCGTGGTGCCGCTCGACCGTTCCACTGTCATGGGGCGCGCTATTTGCGACATGAAGCCGGTGCAGCTCGAAGACCAGCAGACGGCTGGTGATGATTTTGCCCGCGGACGCGAATTCGCGCTGAGATTTGGGCACCGCACGATCCTGGCTGTGCCGCTGATACGCGAAGGACGCGCGCTGGGTTGCATCCTGGTGCGCCGAACCGAGGTCAGGCTGTTCGAGCAGAAGGATATTGCTCTGCTCACGACCTTTGCCGATCAGGCGGCAATCGCGATCGAGAACGTGCGGCTGTTCAAGGCCGAACAGCAGCGCACCCGCGAGCTATCCGAATCCTTAAAGCAGCAGACCGCGACCGCGGACGTGCTGAAAATTATTAGCCGCTCGACCTTCGATCTGCAGACCGTGCTCGATACGCTCGTTGAATCCGCGGCGCGGCTTTGCGAGGCCGACAAGGCGTCGATCAATCGCGCCGAGGACGGCGGCTATAGGGCGGTCTCCATGTACGGCTTCTCGCCCGAATTCAGGCAATTTGCCGCCGATAACCTCATTCCAACGGGGCGAGGATCGGTTGTCGGCCGCACCGTTGCCGGCGGATCCACGGTCCAGATTCCCGATGTGATGGCCGATCCGGACTACAAAAACACTGGCTTCACCAAGTTCGGCGATGTGCGCACGCTGCTGGGTGTGCCGATGCTGCGCGAGGGCGCGCCGACCGGCGTCATCGCGATGATGCGCAGCGTCGTCAAGCCGTTTACCGACAAGCAGGTCGAGCTGGCGCAGACCTTCGCCGACCAAGCGGTGATTGCAATCGAAAATGTGCGGCTGTTCGAGGAAATCCAGGAGAAGAGCCGGCAGGTCGAGGAGGCGAGCAAACACAAGTCGCAATTCCTCGCCAATATGAGCCACGAATTGCGTACGCCGTTGAATGCGATTTTAGGCTACACCGAATTGATCCTCGACGGCATTTACGGCGACGCGCCCGACAAGATGCGCAACGTTCTCCAGCGCGTGCAGACCAACGGCAAGCATTTGCTCGGGCTGATCAACGATGTGCTCGATCTGTCGAAAATCGAGGCCGGGCAGCTCATGCTCACGCTCAACGATTATTCGATCAAGGAGATGATGCACGGCGTCTATATCGCGATCGAGCCGCTTGCCGTCAACAAGAAGCTCGGTTTCGAGCTCGACGTGCCGCAGGACTTGCCGCCCGCGCACGGCGACGAGCGGCGGCTGTCGCAGGTCCTGCTCAATCTGGTCGGCAATGCCATCAAGTTCACCGATACCGGCGCCATAACTATGACAGCCTCGGCGACGAACGGCAGTTACACGATCGCCGTGAACGACACCGGCCCCGGCATTGCCGAAGCCGATCAGGCGAAGATTTTCGAGGAATTCAAGCAATCGGATTCAGCACAAACCAAGGCCAAGGGTGGTACCGGGCTTGGGCTGTCGATCGCAAAGCGTATTGTCGAAATGCACGGCGGCAAGCTTTGGGTTGAATCCGCGGTCGGCTGCGGCTCGACATTCTTTTTCACGGTGCCGCTTAAGGTCGAGAGCCAGGTGGGGGCCCAGCAGACATGAGCAAGCGCATTCTCGTCGTCGAGGATCAGGAGGATAATCGTCAAATTCTCCGCGATCTGTTGGGCGGTGTCGGTTACGACATGTCGGAGGCCCGGGACGGCGAGGCGGGTGTGGCCGCGGCCAAGGAACAGCGGCCTGATCTTATTCTGATGGATATTCAGCTGCCGCTGCTCGACGGTTACGAAGCGACCCGCCGCATCAAGGCCGATCCCGACCTGAAAGGCATTCCGGTTATCGTCGTGACGTCCTACGCCTTGAGCGGCGACGAGGGCAAGGCGCGGGCCGCCGGTTGCGACGCCTATGTCACCAAGCCCTATAGTCCGCGGCAATTGCTGGCCAAGATCAAAGAATTTCTGCCGTAGCATAATGTGGCGCATCGCATGAACAATCCCGCCCGTATTCTTGTGGTCGACGACAACGAAACCAACCGCGATATCCTGATGACGCGGCTGGAGAAGCACGGCTACGAATTGCTGCAGGCCGCCGACGGCGAGGAGGCGCTCTTAAGCGTCAGGAAGCATCTGCCCGATCTGCTGTTGCTCGACGTTGAAATGCCCAAGCTCGACGGTTTTGAAGTCTGCCGCCGGCTCAAGAACGATCCGTCGCTGCCGTTCATTCCGATCGTTCTGTGCACCGCGCGCGCGGCGTCGCAAGATGTCGTCACCGGGCTCGACGCGGGCGCCGATGAATATCTGACCAAGCCGATCGATCAGGCGGCTCTGGTGGCGCGCGTGCGCTCGATGCTGCGGGTCAAGGCGCTGCACGACCAGGTTCAGGCGCAGGCGACGGATCTGGCGAACTGGAACCAGACTCTTGAGCAGCGCGTCAATGAGCAGGTCACCGAGCTCGACCGCATGAATCGGCTGAAAAACTTTCTGTCGCCGCAGATTGCCAGGCTCGTCGTCTCGTCCGGCGACACCAAATTGCTGGAGAGCCACCGCCGCGACATCACGGCGGTGTTCTGCGACCTGCGCGGGTTCACCGCCTTTGCCGAGCGTGCCGAGCCTGAAGACATCATTGCGGTCCTGCAGGAATACTATCGCTGTCTCGGCGAGCAGATCGATCGCTTTGACGGCACGTTGCAGCATTTCGCCGGTGACGGCCTGCTCATCATCTTCAACGATCCGATCCCGTGTTCCGATCCGGCGCAGCGCGCGGTTCGCATGGCGGTGGAAATGCGGGCGAGGATGGCGGCGCTCGCCGAGAAGTGGCGTCGGCTCGGCCACGAGCTCGGCTTCGGCATCGGCATAGCGTCGGGCCATGCCACTTTGGGCAATGTCGGCTACGAAGGCCGCTTCCACTATACGGCGGCCGGAACCGTGGTGAATCTCGGGGCGCGGCTCTGTGCGCAGGCCGCCGACGGGCAGATCCTGATCGATGGCCGGGTCCAAATCGCCATCGAATCGATCGCCGGCACGGAACCGCTCGGCGAGCTCGATTTGAAGGGCCTGCAGCGGCCCGTTCGCGCCTTTAACGTACGCGAGTTGACGGCGTAGCAATTTTGCCGAAATTTGGCGTCGCCATCTGCCGGAGCGAAGTCGCCTCAGAACCGCGATTGCCACTCCAGGATTTTGATTGCGCATGGTCTTTTCGGAAGACCGGATCATGCGCTACAGCCGCGATTACAGGGGGAAATTGTGCCCGATAAGCTCAATGACGTCATCGAGGAACTTGCGCTCGCCAACCGCATTCTGGCCCATGAGGGCGTGCTCGACGCTTTCGGCCATGTCAGCATGCGCCATCCGACCGATCCGGGCCGTTACCTGTTGTCGCGCTCGCGTTCGCCGCTTTTGATCGAGCCAGACGATATTCTGGAGTTCACGCTCGATTCGCAGCCGGTACGGCCGCCCAAGGTGCAGCTCTATGCCGAGCGCGTCATTCACGGCTGCATCTTTGCGGCGCGCAGCGACGTGATGGCGGTGGTGCATCACCATGCGCCGGCGATCATGCCGTTCGCCATCGCCGGCAAGCCGGTCGTGCCGGTGTTTCATCTCGGCGGCACGATGGGGGAAGAGGCGCCGTTCTGGGATCAGCACGACGAGTTCGGCGACACCAATCTGCTGGTCGTCAAGCCGGAGGAGGGCCAATCGCTGGCGCGCGCGCTCGGCAAGCACTCCGCAGTGATGATGAACCGCCATGGCGCTACCGTGGTCGGCGGCAGTCTGAAGGAGATGGTGTCGCGCGCGATCTTCATGTGCCAGAACGCGCAGTATCAGTTGCAGGCGATGACGCTCGGCAAACCGCAGCCGCTCTATCCCGGCGAGGTCAAGCTTGCCGGTTCGCTCAGCCTGTTGCCGAATGTCGTTACGCGGACATGGGAATATTGGAGCATGCGCCTCGCCGCGAGCGGCGCTCTGCCGCCGCGCCGCAGCAACGCCAAAGCAACGCGTCGGCCGGTGCCGAAAACATCCCGGGTGACGCCGCGCGAGCGGCGGAAGGGCCGCCGCCGGTAATTGCCTGACAAAAAGGCGGGCGATGGGAATAAAGCTCTTCGTCCGCCGTTATAAAACGATTGGAGCGCGTTCTAAGAGCGAGATCGTTTTGGATTGAATCGATTGTCGCTCTAGCATTCTGATTGCGCATGATCTTTTCGGAAAACCGGTACCCATTTTTCCGGATCATGCTGTAGGAGACCGATGCTGACAGTCTCGCGCCGGCGTTTGCTGGCAGCCTCTTTTGGCCCTTTGCTGCCGAATTTGCTGCGGTCAGCCCCGGCAATCGCGGACGATATGATGTTTCCGGAAAATTTCGTTTGGGGCGCCTCGACGTCGAGCTATCAGATCGAAGGCGCGGTCGATCTCGACGGCCGCGGCAAAAGCATCTGGGACGTTTTTTCGCATTCGCCGGGGCGGGTGAAGGGCGGCGATACCGGCGACGTCGCCTGCGACCACTATCATCGCTGGCCGGAAGATATCGAGCTGCTCGCGCGCTGCGGCTTCACCGATTATCGCTTCTCGACGGCATGGCCACGCATCCTGCCCAATGGCGCCGGTGTCGTGGAACCGCGCGGTCTCGATTTCTACGACCGGCTGGTCGACGGGCTTGCGGCGCGCGCCATCACGCCGTGGCTGTGCCTCTATCACTGGGACTTGCCGCAGGCGCTCGAGGATCAGGGCGGCTGGCGCAATCGCGACACCGCGCAGAAATTCGCCGACTATGCCGGCACCGTCGCCAAGCGCCTCGGCGACCGCGTCAAGCACTGGATCACTTTCAACGAGCCCAATATTCACGCGCTGTTCGGCTATGGCACCGGCGAGAACGCCCCGGGCGTGAAAGGCCTGCCGAGCATGCTTGCGGCGATGCATAACCAGAATCTGGCGCATGGCCGCGCGGTGCAGGCGCTGCGCGCCGAGCGGACGGACTTCCGCCTCGGCACTGTCGTTTCATTGCAGCGGGCGCGGCCGACATCCGGCCGGGACGAAGATCGCCGCGCTACCGAGCGTTTCGAGGCCATGTGGAACGGCGCCTGTCTCGATCCGCAAATGCTCGGCCGCTACGCGGCGCCGGTCGCCGACGACTTCGCCCCGCTGATCATGGACGGCGATCTCGCGACGATCCATCAGCGGCTCGATTTTATCGGCATGAATGACTATGCGCCGATGTATGTCAGGTCCGCGCCCGATAGCCTGTTCGGCGCCTGGTTCGGCGAATTGCCGCCCGGCACGCCGGTCACCGCCATGGGCTGGCCGGTCGATCCCGGCAGCCTGACCGAAGAGCTCATTCGCGTCAGCGCGCGCTACAACAAGCCGGAAATCTACATCACCGAGAATGGCGCTTGTTACGAAGACATTGTTGCCGGCGACGGCACGGTTCACGATGCCGAGCGCACCGCCTATATCCACGACCACCTCGCTGCGGCGCAGCGCGCCATTGCCGCCGGCGTCAATCTGCGCGGCTATTTCGTCTGGTCGCTGCTCGACAATTTCGAATGGGCGCAGGGCTACAGCCGGCGCTTCGGCATTGTCCGCGTCGACTTCGCAAGCCTGACGCGCAAGCCGAAGGCCTCGTATCAATGGCTCACCGAATTCATCGCTCAGCAGAAGCGCCGATAACAACGATCAGTGCCGGTCGCGCGCCGCCGCGCTGATGGCGTTGAGCATGACCTTGCGGTCCTTGTCGAGCACGGTGCGCACCGATTGCTGCTTGCCGATCTGGCCCATTTCGCGCTGGCGTTTGACGGTGGCCGTCGCCATCAGCGGCTCGACGCCGAGCTCGCGCAGCGTGTCGGCGACCTCTTCCATCTCGGCGGCGCGGCGTTCGCCATGGCTTGCCATGCGCTCGAGATTATAGGGCACGACCGTCGCCCAATCGAGGCCGGGATAATTGTTCTTCATCGAGACGGCGACTTCGTCGATCACGCCGGCGCGCGCGGCGGCGAGGAAGCACTCCATGGTCAGCGCTTCGATGCCTTTGATCATGACGCTGCGCACCATCTTGATCGCGGCGGCGGCGCCGGTTTCGGATCCCGCGACAGTGGCGCGCATGCCGAGTGCGGCAAGCGTCGGGGCGATCGTCTCGGCATGCGGCCCCGCGAGCAGTAGCGGCGTCTGATGCCGCGCCGGATAGATCGGCGCCAGCACCGCGACGTCGACATAGCGTGCGGTGTCGGCCAGAAGCTTCGCGGAGTCCTGCTTGCGGCCCGGCGACACCGAATTGATGTCGAGGAAAAACGGCTTGCCGGCGAGATGCGCCTTCACCGAATCCGCCGCCTCGGTGCTCGACGCTGCGGTCACCGCCGAAATGATGATGTCGGCGCCGCGTACCGCGTCCGCTGCCGAACCGGCGCACCGCACCCCGATTGTGTCCGCGGCAGCTTTAAGCTTTCCGCCCTCGGCTTGCGGAAACAGAAGGTCCCATGCCGCAATCTTTTCGACCGTGCCGGCCTCGCGCAACCCTGCGGCGATCGCCTGACCCGCTTCGCCAAAGCCAATGAAACACAGTGTCGGCTTACCGTTCGGCATGCGTGCTATTCCTTGAATTGCGCCAAATCGCGTCAGTGCCACCGGCGCAAGGTTCTTCGTTTGAGCATGATCTTTTCGGAAAACCGGTTTCCACTTTTCGGGATCATGCTCTAATGACAGCTATATATTCGAGATCAAAGCCGCCCGCGAGTGCCCCGATGAAGCCTTCCTCCTGTCGCGACCGCGTAGAACAGGCGCTGCTGCGCATTGCCGATCCGGGGGGCGAGGGGGCGCGGGCCTGCCTGACGGTCTATGCGGATGCGGCGCGCGCCGCGGCCGATGCGGCGGATGCCCGTGCGTCGCGCGGCTCAAGCCTCGGTCCGCTCGACGGCACTATCGTCAGCATCAAGGACCTGTTCGACGTCGCCGGTGAGCCGACCCGCGCCGGCTCGAAAATCCTCGCCGAAGAGGCCGCGCCGGCCAAAGCCGATGCCGTCGTGGTGCAGGGGCTGCGCGCCGCGGGCGCGGTGGTCGTCGCCAAGACCAACATGACCGAGTTCGCTTTTTCCGGCATCGGCGCCAATCCTCACTTCGGCACGCCGGGCAATCCGCGCGACCGCAAGCGCGTGCCAGGCGGCTCGTCGTCGGGCGCGCCGATTACGGTCGCCGACGGCATGAGCGACATCGCTATCGGCACTGATACCGGCGGTTCGGTCCGCGTGCCGGCCGGGCTTTGCGGCCTCGTCGGTTTCAAGCCGAGCCGGCAGCGCGTGCCGACCGGCGGCGCCTTTCCGCTGAGCAAGACGCTGGATTCGATCGGGCCGATTGCAAAAACTGTCGCCGATTGCGTCAAGGCCGATGCGGTCATGGCGGGCGAGAAATTTGTCCCGCTGGAGCCGATTGAGCTTGCCGGACTGAGGCTCGGCGTTGCGGTCGGACTTCCGCTCGAACGGCTCGACGACACTGTGGCCAAAGCCTTCTCGGCGGCGATGTCTCGGCTCAGCAGTGCCGGCTTGAACGTTATCCCGGGAGAATTTGCGCTGTTCGACGACATGGCCGCGATCAACAATCGCGGCGGCATTTCGCCGCCGGAAGCCTGTACCGTGCACCGCGACCGGATGCAGCGCCGCGCCGCCGATATCGATCCCAATGTCCGCGCCCGAATCGAGCGCGGCTGCGCGGTGACGGAAGCCGATTACGCCGACATGTTTCGCAAGCGGACTGAGCTCGTGGCCGCCATGGACGAGCGACTCAAGGCGTTCGACCTCATCGCCATGCCGACGACGTCTATCGTGGCGCCGACCATCGCGGAGGTTGCCGACCCGAGCGTCTTTGCCGCGCGCAATGCGGCGGTGCTGCGCAACACCTCGATTATCAATTTCTTTGATCTCTGTGCCATCTCGCTGCCGCTGCCGGATACGCAGCTTCCGGTCGGACTTATGCTGGCCGCGCGCAACGGCCATGATCGCACGCTCTTGCGGCTCGCGGACGCGGTCCTGCGGCATTTCGGCGGATAAATCAGTGCTTGCCGCAGCGCCCTTGCTTCCCTAGCATTTTGATCGACTAAGCGAAAAAAGCCTTCCGGGGAGGATTTTTATGACGCGCATCCGCATTTCACCCAATCGCCGTGATTTGCTCGTCGGTTCGGCCGCCGCCGTGGCCACAATGGCTGCGCCTTCGATCCTGCATGCCGAATTGGCGCCGCTGAAAGTCGGCGTGCTTTTGCCGCGCTCGGGTTTCGAGGCCGGCATCGGTCAGGACTGCCAGCGCGGCGCAGATGTGGCGCCGGCGATCCTGAAATCGCTCGGGCTGCCCGCTCTCGCGATCATGGATGCGGATACCGAATCCAATGTCGATACCGCGCGCGCCCGCGCCGAGAAGCTGATCAATGACGGCGCGCAGCTTTTGATGGGCGCCTTCGATTCCGGACAGACCGCGGCCATCGCCCAGGTCGCCGAGCAGAAAGGCATCCCGTTCATCATCAATATCGCCGCCGCGCCCGATATCACAGAGCAGGGCTATAAATTCGTCTTCCGCAATTTTCCGACCGCGCCCATGATTCTCTCGAGCGCCTTTGCCAATCAGCTCGAACTGTTCGGCATAGTCGGCGCCGCGCCCAAGACCGCGGTCTTCATGCATGTCAACGACACGTTCGGCACCGCGATGTCGAAAGGCATCGGCGTCGTCATGCCGAAATTTAACATGCCCTACACGATCGTCGACGAGATCGCCTACGATCCTGCGGCGCGCGATCTGTCGGTCGAAGTGGCGAAGGCCAAGGCCGCCAATGCCGATGCGCTCTTGGTCGTGAGCCGCCTCAACGATGCGATGCTGCTGACGCGGGAACTGGTCAAGCAACGCTGGACGCCGCAGGCGATCATGAGCATGGGGCCGGGCTGGTATGAGGATCAATATCTCAAGACGCTCGGCAAGCTATCCGACGGACCGATCAGCTTCGATCCATTCCAGGATCCCAACAAGAAGCTCAGCAAGGTGCTGGAAGACGCTCTCGCCAAAAGTAGCCCCGGCGTCAATCTGAGCACCAATCACGTCTATACTTTCGAGGCCTTGTTGATCGCCGCCGACGCCTATAAGCGCGCCGGTTCGGCCGATCCGAAGGCGCTGGCCGATGCCATCCGCTCGACCAATATCACCGACAATGTCAGCGTCGGGCCGGGGATCCAGTTCAACGCCAAGGGCCAGAACGACAAGCTCAAATGCGGCGTCATCCAGAACCGCGGCGGCAAACTCGTCGCGGTGGCGCCGAAAGAGGCCGCGGAAGCCAATGCGGAATGGCCGATGACACCGTATCAGAACCGCAGCTGAAGGCGCTGAGGTGTCGTTCGACGTCTATTTGAATGTTGCCGTCGGCGGCATCTTGACCGGCTTGATCTATGGCCTGATGGCGCTCGGGCTTTCGGTCGTGTTCGGCGTGGTGCGTGTCGTCAATTTCGCCCACGGCGAGATGATGACGATCGCGATGTATCTCGCGGTCGTGCTGTTCGCGCAATTTCATCTCGACCCGCTCTTGATGCTGGTGCCGATCGCGGCCGTGTTGTTCGTCTGCGGCTATGCCTTGCAGGCAGGCTTGATCAACCCGTTCATCACCCGGCCCGAGCATAGCCAGTTCCTGCTGTTGGTGGCGCTTGGACTGATCATCGTCAATTCGCTGCTGATCGTTTTCGGGCCGGATGCCCGCAGCGTCCAGACGTCTTATGCCTATGACAGTTTTCAGATCGGTCCGCTGATCGTCGATGCCTCGAAACTTTATGCCGGCGGTGCCGCGATCCTGCTCACGGCGCTGCTGTTTACGTTCTTCCGCTTCACCCGCACCGGTACGGCGATCCGCGCCTGCGCCGACAATTACACCGGCGCGCAGGTCGTCGGCCTCAACGTCAAACATCTTTATGCGCTTACCTTCGCCATCGGCGCGGCTTGTGTCGGCGCGGCGGGTGCGATCATGACGCTGGTTATCGACGTGACGCCGATGCTGGGCCCGACCTACACGCTTCTCGCCTTTGTCATCGTCGTCACCGGCGGCTTGGGCTCGATGCCGGGGGCGCTTCTTGGCGGCGTACTGATCGGGCTCACTGAAGCTATCGCCGGCCTTCTGTTCACGCCGTCGGCGAAGAGCATGTTCGCCTTCGCCATTCTGGTCCTGGTGCTGCTGTTCCGGCCGCAAGGCCTGCTCGGCAAGAGGCTTGCATGATTATGGCTCGCGTGATCGCGCGCCTGTCGGGAAATCTGTCGGCGCCGACACTGTTCCTTCTTGCCGCTCTCGGCCTTGCGCTTCTGACCGCGCCTTTTTTCGCCAACGACTATCTGCTCACGGTCCTCATCCTCATTCTCTATTTCGCCTATGCCGGCCAGGCCTGGAACATCATGATGGGCTTTGCCGGACAGCTCTCGCTCGGGCACGCGATCTATGTTGGGCTTGGCGCCTATGTCGCGGCACTGTTGTTCACGCGTTACGGCATCGCGCCGTGGCTTGGGCTCCTGGCGGCGATACCTGTTGCCACCGCCTGCGGCGCCATTATCGGGTTTCTCGCCTTCCGCTTCGGCGTCGCCGGCGTCTATTTCGCTATCCTCACCATCGCCTTTGCCGAATTCGCGCGCATCGGCTTCGATCATCTCGACATCGTCAATGCCTCGGCCGGATTGTTTCTGCCGGTCGCGCAATACGCGCACAACGATCTGTGGCGGCTGCGCGGCAGCCCGACGATGTTCTATTACGTGATCCTCGCGGCGACCGCGCTTGCTTTCGTGCTCAGCCGCGCTTTGTTGCAGAGCCGGATCGGCTATTTCTGGCGTGCCATCCGCGAAGACGAAATCGCCGCCCGTGCCGCCGGCATCGATACATTCCGCTACAAAATGTATGCGGTGATGATCTCGGCCGCGGTGACCGCATTTGCCGGCGTTTTTTACGCGTTCTTTTACAACAATCTTTTCCCCGAACAGGTTTTCAACATTTCGCGCTCCATCGAGATCATTCTCGGCCCGGTCATTGGCGGCGTGGGCACGCTGTTCGGGCCGATCCTCGGCGCATTCATTCTCACCGGCCTTGCCGAGACGCTCAACGCCGTGATGCTGCATTTTGGCTTGGACCTGCCTGGTGCCAAGCAGGTGTTCTATGGGATTTGCCTGCTCATCGTCGTGCTGGCGCTGCCCAACGGGGTGTGGCCGTGGCTCAAGCGCCGTCTCGGCCTTGCGGAGGAGCTGCAATGACGGCGCTGCTCTCCGTACAATCCGTCAGCAAGCGGTTTCGCGGGCTTGTTGCCATCGACGGCGTCAGCTTCGAGGTGCCGGACGGCGCGATGTTTGCCGTCATCGGTCCGAACGGCGCCGGCAAGACCACGCTGTTCAATCTGATCGCCGGCGCGATGGCGCCAAGCAGCGGTGCGATCACCTTTGCCGACGGCCGGATCGACGGGATGACAGCTGATGCCGTGTGCCGCCGCGGTCTCGCCCGCACCTTTCAATTGGTGCGGCCGTTTCCAGGACTAAGCGTGGAGGACAATGTCATTGTCGGCGCGCTGCGGCATGCCCGCGACGTCGCTTCGGCGCGCGAGCACGCGCTGACTTTGCTGCGGCGTCTCGATCTGTTCGACAAGCGCCATCAACTTGCTGCGACCCTGACCTTGCCGGACCGCAAGCGCCTCGAAGTCGCCCGTGCGCTCGCCACGAAACCGCGGCTCCTTCTGCTCGACGAAGTCATGGCGGCCCTGCGGCCGACCGAAACCGACCGCATGGTCGCAACGCTTCGGGCCCTCAATCGCGAGGACGGCTTGACCATTCTTCTGATCGAGCATGTCATGCGCGCGGTTATGGCATTGGCATCGCACGTACTCGTGCTCGATCACGGCACCGCCATCGCCGAAGGCACACCGGAGCAGGTCGTGCACGATCCGGCGGTGGTGCAGTCCTATCTCGGCCAATCTGATCGCGAAGTCGGAGCGGTGTGATGCTGCGCGTCGAGGGGCTCGATCTGTTCTATGGCGACGCCCAGGCGCTCGACGATGTGTCGCTCGACATCGCACAAGGAACCATTGTCGCCATCGTCGGCGCCAACGGCGCCGGCAAGACCACGTTGATCCGCACCATTGCCGGCATGCAGCAGCCGGCGCGCGGCCGCATCCTGTTCCGCGATATCGACATTACCGGCTGGTCGAGCCATCGCGTCTGCGACCTCGGCATCGGGCAGGTCGCGGAGGGCCGCCAGGTTTTTCCGACGCTCACTGTCGACGAAAATCTCGATATGGGCGCGATGTTGCCGCGGGCGCGCGCCGCGCGGGCGAAGAATCGCGAGCGCGCCTTCGCCATTTTCCCGCGGCTCGCCGAGCGGGCGCGGCAGCCAGCCGGGACATTGTCCGGCGGCGAGCAGCAGATGCTCGCCATCGGGCGCTGCCTGATGGGCGCGCCGGAACTGATCATGTTCGACGAGCCGTCGCTCGGCCTCGCGCCCGCCATCGCTCACGACGTGCTCGATGTGATCCGCGCGCTTAATCGCGACGGCATCACCTGTGTGTTGGTCGAGCAGAATGTGGCGCTCTCGCTCAAACTCGCGAGCCACGCCTATGTGTTGGAAAACGGGTGCATCACGCTTACCGGCAGCGGTGCCGAACTGTTGTCCGACGACCGCGTGCGCAGCGCCTATCTCGGGCTTTAGAGCATGATCCGGAAAGCACGCCCTTGGACTTGATCCGAGGGTGGAACCCGGTTTTCCGAAAAGTTCACGCGCAATGAAAATTTTGAGCTTATTGGGCCGGCCGCCGGATCTTGTCCATCAGTGCGGTGAGTGCGCCGACGCGGGCGCTGAGCGGGGCGAACGGAAAGGCTTGGCGCAGCCGGTTGTAAACGTCGGCGGCGCTCGGCGCCTCGATATCGGTAAGCGCGGCCGCCATCGCACGCGCCATCTCCGCCTCTGGACGGCCGCTGATTGGTGCCGGAACCATCGTGACTTCGCCGAAAGGCATCGGTGATTGTATCCGCAATGTGACGCGACGGGCCGTCATCTCATGCTCCAGTCGGATTGTGATTTCCTGCTAACGCGCCACATTCGCCGGGGTTCCGATGCAAAATAAGAAGGCCCAGGATTGCGTTTTGCAATCCGGGCCAAAGTTCAATCCGGTGATCGAAGCAACGAATTACTTCAGCGGCTGGCCAATGGTGACGTTGAGCTTGCCGACGCCTTCGACCTCGCACTCGATCTTGTCGCCGGCAACGGTGGCTGCGACGCCCGACGGCGTACCGGTCATGATGATGTCGCCTGCTGCGAGCTCGACCATCTCCGACAGCTTGGAGATGATTTCCGGCACGTTCCAGATCATCTGATTGAGATCGCCGTCCTGGCGCAGCTTGCCATTGACCTTGAGCGTGATGTGGCCCTTCCCGGGATGTCCGATTTCTGACGCCGGCTTGATCGGGCCGCAGGGCGCCGAATGATCGAAGGCCTTGCCGACTTCCCACGGCCGCTTGATGTCGCGCGAGGCGATCTGCAAGTCGCGGCGCGTCAGGTCGATGCCGACGGCATAGCCATAGACGCAATCGAGCGCCTTCGCGGTCGGAATATTGCGGCCGCCGCTCTTGAGCGCGACCACGAGTTCGACCTCGTGATGCATGTCCTTGGTCAGTGACGGATAGGGCGACGTGCCGCCGTCCGGCACGATGGCGTCGGCCGGCTTGGCGAAGAAGAACGGCGGCTCGCGCACGTCATTGCCCATCTCCTTGATGTGCTCGACGTAATTGCGGCCGACGCACCACAGGCGGCGGACCGGAAAATATTTGTCGGTCCCGGCGACGGCGATGACGGCCTGCGGCGGCGGCGGGATCACGTAACTCTTCGCGTCGGTGCTCATGGTTGCTTTCAGTTGGTCACTTTCAGGTTGGTGGGAGAGAAAATACTTCTGACGTGTTCAATCGGAGAGATTTAAGCGGACTGGGCAATCTCGGGAACCGGCACCGGCGCGACGATCAGCTCTGGCGCCGCCGATGACTGTTCCTTGAGCTGCAGGCGATAGAAGCTCGCATAGCGGCCGCTCTTGCGCAGCAATTCGTCGTGCCGGCCGCTCTCGACGACCTGCCCGTTCTCGACCACCAGGATCGTATCGGCATCCCGGATCGTCGACAGGCGATGGGCGATGACGAGTGTGGTGCGGCCCTTGCACAATTCGGCGATGGCTTCCTGCACGTAACGCTCGGATTCTGAATCAAGCGAGGCGGTCGCCTCGTCGAGCAGAATGATCGGCGCGTTCTTGATCAGGGCGCGTGCGATCGAGATGCGCTGGCGTTGGCCGCCGGAGAGCTGCATGCCGTGCTCGCCGACCTGGGTGTCATAGCCCTGCGGGAAACCCATGATGAAATCGTGCGCATGCGCGGCCTTCGCCGCGGCGACGATCTCGGCCTCGCTGGCGTCGAGCTTGCCGAGCGCGATGTTCTCGCGAACGCTGCCGCGGAACAGGTGCACGATCTGGCCGACATAGCCGATCTGGTGGCGCAGCGAGTTGCGCGACACGGCTGCGATATTCTGGCCGTCGATCAGCACGCGGCCTGAGCCGACATTGTAGAAGCGCAGCATCAGGTTAAGCACGGTCGACTTGCCGCCGCCCGAAGGGCCGACCAGCGCGGTAACTTGGCCGGGCTGCGCCACCAAGTTCATGTTCTGCAGCACTGGCGCGTCGGCGCGATAGGCGAAGTTCACGTGATCGAATTCGACGCGGGATTCGGTCAGCTTCAGCGCCGGCAGATCGTCGTCGTTCGGCTCCCCCGGCGGACTGTCGATGATCTCGTAAAGCACGCGCACGCCGACCAGATTATTGTTGAGGTCGATATTGAGCCGCGCCAGCCGCTTCGCCGGCTCGTAGGCGAGCAGGAAGGCCGCCATGAAGGAGACGAATTCGCCGGGCGTCGCGCCGGTCTCGACCACGCGATAGCCGCCGTAGATCGAAGCAAGCGCGACGGTGAAGCCGCCGAGCATTTCCATGATCGGGCTCGCCCGATTGGCGACGCGCGCCATCTTATTCGACTCGTGCTGCACCGCGGTCACGCTGTCGTTGAGGCGCCGCCGCATCTCGTCCTCGAGGCCGAAGGCCTTGACCATGCGCATGCCTTGCAGCGACTCCTGCATCGTTTCGATGATGCGGGTGCCGCCGTTGAATTGCATGCGGGCGATGCCGCGCACGCGGCGGATAACCTTGCGTAGAAAGTAGAAGGCCGGCGGCGCACCAATGAAGCCGAACAGCGACATCGCCGGATCCTGAATCACCATCACGACGCAAAGTCCGATCAGCGACATCAGATCGCGGCCGATCGCGGTGATGAGGAGATTGATCACGCCGCTAACGGCGTTGGCGCCGGTGGTCAGCCGCGCGATGAATTCGGAGGAATGCCTGTCGGCAAAGAAGCCGATATTTTCCGCGAGCAGCTTGTCGAACAGACGACGTTGATTGTCGGCGATGATGCTGTTGCCAATCCACGACAGCGTGACCGTCGAGCCGTAAGTGGCAAAACCTTTCGCGGCGAAAATCACCATCGCGATCACGCCGATGACGACGATGCCGTGATAGTTGTGATTGACATAGGCCTCGTTCGTCATCGAGCCGAGCAGATAGGCGGTCAGCGCCGTGGCGGCAGCCGAAATCGCCATCAGCGCGAAGGCGAGCGTATAGCGCGGCCAATGTACGAGCGCCTCATCCACGAGCAGACGGCGAACCAAAGAATAGGTCGAATAATCGTCAGTGGAACTGGCCGTATCGGCTTTCATACGCAATCCATCTCATCACTTGGATCGGGCCCGATCTTTTCGGAAAACCGGTGGCCACTGTTCCGGATCATCCCCCGGCTGCGGCAGGGGCGCAGCAGCCCGTTCCTTGCCCGCAACGGCAGGGCTTTTCAAGTGAATTCAGGGCTTGCCATTGACCCGATTGGGCTTTCCGCCCTGGCGGACGCGGAAAGCGGCGCCTGCCGGCGTTTCAGTTGCGGCTGTCGGCAACCCGGGCTGTCGGCGCGGATCGCCGTGTTATCAGCTTACGCTCCCAGGTGAGCGCGTGGCCGACAATGATCGAAAGATCGTCGAAGCGCGGTTGCCAGCCGAGCATCGCGCGCACGCGGTCGCTCGCCGCGACGATCCGCGCCGGATCGCCATCGCGCCGCGGCGCCATCTCGACCTTGAAGTCGGCACCTGCCAAACGTTTGACCGTGTCGACGACTTCAAGAACCGAAAAGCCGCGACCGTAGCCGCAATTGAGCGTCAACGACGGACCGCCTGAACGCAGATGGCGCAGCGCGTCGGAATGCGCGCGCACCAGGTCGCTGACATGGATATAGTCGCGGATGCAGGTGCCGTCCGGTGTCGGATAGTCGGTGCCGAAGACTTGCATCTTCGGCCGCAGCCCAAGCGCGGTTTCGGCGGCGACCTTGATCAGATGCGTCGATGTCGGGCTCGATTGACCCGTGCGGTTTAGCGGATCGGCGCCGGCGACGTTGAAGTAGCGCAAGATCACATGGCCGAGCCCATGCGCGCGGCCGGCATCGCCCAGCATGATTTCAGTCATCAGCTTCGACCAGCCATAAGGCGAAATCGGCTGCGTCGGCGCGTCTTCCGGCACCGGGATCGTCGTCGGATTGCCGTAGACAGCGGCGGTTGAGGAAAAGATGAAACGGTGCACGCCGGTCTTGACCGCGCATTCGATCAGCGCGCGCGAATTGGCGGTGTTGTTGCGATAATAGCCGAGCGGATCGCGCACCGAATCTGGCACCACGATCGAAGCGGCGAAGTGAATGATCTCGCTGACGTTGTGCTCGCGGATGAGTTTGCTGACGAGTGGCTGATCGCCGGTTTCGCCGACAATCAGCGGCACGCCGTCGGGAATCGCCCCGCGGTGGCCGGTCGAGAGATTGTCGAGCACCACGACCGGTTCGCCGGCGTCGCGCAGCTCGTTCACCATCTGGCTGCCGATATAGCCGGCGCCGCCGGTGACCAGGACCGTCATGAGATCGCTCTCCTGGCGCGTGTCCCGGAAAAGTGGATACCGGTTTTCCGACAAGGACATGCGCAATCGAAAGTTTGGCGATACATCAAATCGATGAAAACCTCGTTAGGCCGGTTGTCCCACGCCTTTCCCGGGAAGGACCGCCGTGAGGACGTTTTCCACTGCCGAAATCACCTGGCTTGGGGCGATATCGCGCATGCAGCGCTGATGGCCGAGCCGGCAGACCGGTTTATGGCAGGGCCGGCAGTCGAGCTGGCTCGTCGTTTCTATGGTCGCGGCCAGCGGATTGAGCGGCGCCCAATGCCAGGCGCTTGTCGGGCCGAAAATGCCGATGGAGGGCGTGCCGAGCGCGGCCGCCACATGCAAAAGCCCGGAATCGTTCGATACCGCCGCGCTGGCGCAGGCAAGCGCGAGGACGGCGTTGCGCAGGTCGGTGCCGGTGAGATCGCACGCCTGGGTGTTGCCGACGATTTCCTGAGCCAAAGGCGTCTCGGCCCGCCCGCCCAGGATCCAAACAGCAAAGCCGTCGGCCGAGAGCTTTTGCGCCAGCGCCGCATAGGATTCTTTTGGCCAGCGCTTTGACGGCCCGACGGCGCCGGGCGCGAGCGCCACGACCGGACGACGGTCGCCGTCGAGCTCACGTTTTTTTCGCCAGGCTTCAGCCTCTGCGGGCGGAACCTTCAGCTCCGGCAACGGCCAATCCACAGGTATTTCGGCGCCCGGCGGCAGCGCCAGCGCGCCGCAGCGGTCCACCATGCGCGGCAGCTTCTTTTCGCCGGATCGGAGGTCATTGAGCAGGAAAAAGCGCGCCTCGCCGATAAAGCCGGTCCGCTCGGGAATGCCGGCAAAGTAGGGAGCGAGCGCGGCTTTCCAGGTGCGCGGCATGACCAGCGCCGTGCCGTAACCTTCGCGCCTCAGCAGCGCTGCCAGTGCTTTCTGCCGACCGAGCGCGAGGCGGCTGCGCGGCAGGTCGGCGACCACGGCCTTGCGCAGGCCGGGCATGTAATCGGTCAGCGGCGCGCAGAGCGCAGTCGCCAGCATATCGACGGGACGGCCTGGAAAGCGCTGACGGAGCAGCTTCACCACCGAATGACAGCGGACGAAGTCGCCGATCCACTGATAGGGCACAATGAGAATGGGCGAATTGTCGCCGGCGCCCTCGGTGTTTTCAGGGGATAGGGTATGATATGAATTGTAATTCATATCTTATCTATGAATCTATATTCACTTATTCTGGCCGCCTTTGCTTGGCTAGCCTGCTTGCGATGGCCTGTCCAGTGTTGCACGGGGGCAAGGACAAAGGGCAAAAGACTGGGCAAGGAACTGACAAGGACCGGAGCAAAGGCGGCCGGTCTAGGAACGGGTGCTCATCGTGGGCGGCGCGGCGCTCATCTCCGTCATCGTCACGACCTATGATCGCGAAGACGCGCTCGATGCAGTCTTGCGCGCGCTGTCGCGGCAGACCGACCGCAATTTCGAAATTGTCATAGCCGACGATGGCTCTGATTTGTCGACGCAGGGGCTTATCCAGAACTGGCGCGCGCGGCTGCCGGTCGCGCTGAAGCACGTTCGCCATGAGCATCGCGGTTTCCGCGGCGGCGAGATTCGCAACCGCGGCATCGTCGCGAGTGCGGGCGAGCTTTGCATCTTTCTTGACGGCGATTGCTTGCCTGACGCCGATTTTGTCGCCGCGCATCGGGCGCTCGCCGAGCCGGACTGGTTCGTCACCGGCAATCGTATCCTGTTGTCTCGCGAATTGACGGAGGCCGTGCTCGCGCAAGGTGAGCCTGCCGAGCAATGGTGTTATCCAACGCTCGTGAACAAGCGGTTCCATGGCGGCATCAACCGGCTGATGCCGACGCTGCGTTTGCCGTTGGGCCCGCTCCGCAAGCTCAATCGCGGCAGTTGGAAAGGCGCGCAAACCTGCAATCTTGCCGTGGCGCGCAGCGACCTCGATCGTATCGACGGCTTTGATTGCAGCTATGCCGGCTGGGGCCTGGAAGATTCCGATCTGGTCGTACGCCTTCTGCATGCCGGCGTGCGGCGCAAGGACGGCCGTTTCGCGACCGGCGTGCTGCATCTGTGGCATCCGCACAATGACCGCGCGCAGCTGCAAGCCAATCAGGCGCGGCTTGACGAGGTTCTCGGTGGCAGCCGCACGCGTGCGCTGCGCGGCATGTCCGCGCTCAGTGCTGAGGCGGGTGCACGGCCCCAGGACATCTCCGCGGTGGCGCAGCCATGACGCCGATGCGATTGTCCGGCACTCCCCGCATTCTTGTCGTGGCACTGCGCCGGCTCGGCGACGTGCTTTTGACGACGCCGCTGATCCGCAGCGTCAAACGGGCCTATCCGGATGCGGCGATCGACGCGCTGGTCTTTGCCGGCACGCAAGGTGTTCTGGCGGGCAATCCGGACCTGAAAAATGTTCTGACAATTCCGTCCCGTCCCAATCTCGGTGAGACGCTTGCGCTTCTACGTCGGACGGCGAAACGCTACGACTTGGCGCTGTCGACCCAGACCGGCGACCGGCCGACGACACTCGCCGTTGTCGCCGGCCGGCAAAGCGTCGGCCTTCTTGAAGCCAATGGTCTTGCCGCCACCGCCAAGCGCGCTCTGCTCAGCCGCTCCTGCGTGACCGATCGCGACCAGCATCGTGTTCTCGACATGCTGCGGCTGACCGAGCTCGTCGGCATTCCTGCGCATGCCGAAGTGGTCTGTCCTGCCGGCGCGACGTGTTCGGATTTGGTTCCGGCCAAATCCTATGCCGTCATACATGCGGCGCCGATGTTCACCTACAAACGCTGGGCGATGGACGGCTGGCGCAAGCTTGCCGTGGCTTTGCGCGAGCGCGGGCTCGGCACCGTCGTCACCGGCGCCGCGTCGGATCGGGCTTATCTGGATGAGATCTGGCAAAGTGGCGATCACGCCGGCGATGTCGTGCGTCTCGACGGCAAGCTCGAATGGCCGGAACTCTCAGCCGTGATCGGCGCGGCGCGGACCTATATCGGTCCCGACACTGCGATCACCCATCTTGCCGCGGCAACCGGCGTGCCGACCGTGGCGCTTTATGGTCCGACCGATCCACGGATTTGGGGACCGTGGCCGCGCGGCGGGCTCGATCGCGCCTGGGAGCCATCCGGCACGATTCAGCGGCGCGGCAATGTCTGGCTCGTGCAAAACCCGTTGCTGTGTTTGCCGTGTCAGCAGGAAGGCTGCGATCGCAGGCTGAACAGCCGCAGCCAATGTCTCGACGAATTGACGGTGATGCAAGTCGTGTCGGCCGTCGACGAAGCGCTGACTATGCGGCAGGCGGCATGACGCGGCGCAACGCGGCGCCGGAATTCTGCGTCAGCCTGGCGACTCCGGCGCGCGTGTCATAGAGCGGCTGCCAGCCGGCGGCGACGAGCTTGCCGCTGTCGACACGCAGGTTGCCGCAATAACGATCCCAGATATTGCCGAGCCGCATCATGCGCAGCGGCCATTCGGCGTACTGCACCTGCGACGGCAATAGCAGCGCGCGGCGGCCTTCGGCGTGGCGTATCGCTCGGATCAAGTCGGCCATATTCGGCGGGATTCCAGGATCGGCGACCAAATAAACGTCATTGCTCGCCGTAGGCATGGCGACCACGAAGTTCAGCGCCGATAGAAAATTATCGATGCCGAGATAAGACCGCCGATTGGTGAAATCGCGGACCGGCAGCGGCAGTGGCGAGACTGCCGCACGCAGCAGAAAGGCAAGCCCGCCGGCCATGCCGGGACCGTAAACCGGGGCGAGCCGCAAGATCGTGAACGGCACGCCCGAGGCGCGCAACGCGGTCTCGGCGGCAAGTTTCGAACGGCCTTGCGCGTCAACCGGCGCGGCGGCATCGCGCTCGACGAGCGCATGGTCGGCGGCCGATCCGTTCTGCGCCGAGAGTGAAGAGGCATAGATGAAATGACGAATGCCGGCCTGCGCCGCGGCGGCGGCGAGCCGCGTCGTCGCCTGATGATTGACGATGTCGTAGAGCGCCGAGCGGCGCAGGCCGAGCTTTCGCTCCAGTCCGGCGAGATGGATCACCGTGTCGATGCCGTCGAGCAGCGGCGGCCAATCGAAAGGTTCTCCAAGATCCGGGTGGCGAATGAACTCGACATCGGCAGGAAACGGCGGCGTCGGCGTGCGGCGGGAGGCGGCGCGTACGGCAAGCGGACCGGCGCCGCCGTTGCCGGCAAAGGCCGCGTCGGCAAAAGCCATGACTGCGGCGCTGCCGAGAAAGCCGGTAGCGCCGGTGATCAGTACGCGACGTGGCGGACTAGTGGTGTCGCGGTTCATTGCCGTGATCCGAATCAATCGCTGCGGCAAAATAAGGAGCGGGCATGACACTTCATGTGATGGCGAACATATATGCGTTTAATAGAGCGGTGGCTGCATCGGAGCGGTGGGCCGTCCGAGCTCGCCCGATACCAGATCAAACTGCGTGTAGGTCTGCGCCTCGCAAGAGTCGGTTTCGACGGCATAGCGCGCGTCGCTGACGGCGCCGTCCTGAATGAAGATCGCATAAATACGGGTGTGCCCGTGATCGTGGAAGCGCACGCAAGCGAGCCAGCTCCACCCTTTGATCGTCGTCACCCAGCGCAGCCCCGAAATCTCGAAGCCGTCGTAGGCGCGGACATCCTTCAACACCGATTGCAGGTATTTAGCCGAGAGCGACACGTAACCCGGTTCCCCGCCCGGCGGCATGGCGTTATTCGAAAGCGCAATTTCGCTGCATCCGGCGAGCGCGATCACGGCCGCGGCGCAGGCCGCACAGCGCGCTAGCGGCCGAAACCAGCGGATCAGGCGGCCAGACCACAGTCCCGCCACGAAAGCCATCCATCTGGGGGCGGGCTCAGCCGATTGAAAACGCCGATCGCCGTATTCTAAAACGGGCCGCGGTGAGTGGGATATCGCAAGGCGGCGGCTTGGCAAGCAGCTTGGTGAGCGACTTGGTGGGCGACTCGGCATAACGACACCGCTAATGACCTGCTACGCGATCGGACAAGATGGTTAACGGCGCTCGATGCACTCGCCGAGCGGGTCCAACAACCCGGCGGCCATCATGATTGTCAAACGGCTCGTTGCCGCAGGCATTGTGCTGTGGCTTGGCGCAGCGCTCGGCGCCTGTAGTCCCTTTGCCGGCTATGTCGCCGATAGCTGGCCACATTGGGCCGGTGGGCTGCCGCCCGATGCGCCGCCGCGGCCGGGAGCACCCGGCTATGATGAATTCATTGCGCATGGTGAGCCCGCGCAAAATACGACAGCGCCTGCGGCCGACGCCGCGAATGGGACGACGACCGGCGCAACGCCATCTGCCGCTCCCGCAATTGCCGCCGCGGGTCCGCCGTCCGGCAAAGCGCAAAGCCGCAAGACACCGAGCGGCAAGAACGGCAAAGTCCAAATCGGCCGGGTGCAATCCGCTCCGGCGCCGGCCACTGCCGCGCAAGAGCGCGAAGCGCCCACACCGGCCGAGCCTGTCGAAAATCCGCCGGCCGAGGATACCAGCGTCGTGAAAGGCGGCCTTTATTAGATCGCCTTGTGCGGTCGCAGGTCGATCGTATATTCGGTGCATCAGGCCACGCCGGCGCGCAGCAGATCGTGAAAATGCACGATGCCGATCGGCCGGCCCGATTCCACGACCATGAGCGCGGTGATTTTCGACGCGTTGAGGATTTGCAGCGCCTCGCTCGCCAATTGGTCGGGGCGAACCGTCTTCGGCGACGCCGTCATGACTGCGTCGACCGGCGCCTGCAGCAGGTCCACGCGCATGTGACGGCGCAAATCGCCGTCGGTGATGACGCCGGCAAGCTTGCCGTCCGGGTCGGTAACTGCGACGCAACCGAAACCTTTCGCCGACATTTCGACGATCGCTTCCGACATCGGCGCGCCACGTTTGATCAGGGGCACGGCGTTGCCGGGATGCATGACGTCACGGACGAATTTCAACGCGGCGCCGAGCTTGCCGCCGGGATGAAATACGCCGAAGTCGAGCGCGGTGAAGCCCCGGGTTTCAAGAAGCGCCATGGCGAGCGCATCGCCGAGCGCAAGCTGCATCAAGGAGGATGTCGTCGGCGCGAGATTATGCGGACAGGCTTCGCTCGCGGGAGGCAGCGTCAACACGATGTCGGCGGCTTCGCCGAGCGTGCTGTCGGCATTCACCGTGATGGCGATCAGCGCGATGCGGAAGCGTCGGGAATAGGTGATCAGGTCTTTCAGCTCTTCGGTCTCGCCCGACCATGACAGCGCCAGCATCACGTCGTCCGACGTGATCATGCCGAGGTCGCCATGGCTCGCGTCGGCGGCATGGACGAAGAAGGCGGGCGTGCCGGTCGAAGCAAGCGTGGCTGCGATCTTGCGCGCGACATGGCCGGATTTACCCATGCCGGTGACGATGACGCGGCCGCGCGCTTGGCGAATGGTTTCCACCGCCGCGGCGAAGCGCGCGCCGAGACCGTCCGACATGGCCGCGGCCAGCGCGGTCAGCCCGCCGGATTCGGTGGCGAACGTGCGCAGCGCCGAGGCGACGTGGGGATTATCGACAGGAGTAGGCTTTCTCGCGTCGGACGCACTCATCTTCGCACGTGTCCTCACTCGCAACTCCGGTCTCGAACTCTCGCCGCGGCGGTGGCGCGGCGTATTCTCAAGTTTAATTGCCCCAGGCGGCAAAGGCATCAGCGAAAGCGCGATCGCCGGGCGGACCCTTTTCCAATGCCAGAATGGCGCGGCCGCCATTGTTATAGACGATCGGAATATCGAACCAGGGCCGGCTCTTGAGCAATTGAACATTGCGCTGCAAGTCGGCATCGACCGCGGACAGGCCGATCAGGAAGAAGCCGTTGGTGACTTTCACGGCAAGGCCCGCAAGAGGGGTGCCGCGCGCCTGCTCGGATTCTTTCATCAGAACGCCGGGCACATTGGCGACGCCGCCGCCGGAAAAGTCGGGCGGCAGATTGAACATGATCTCGATCGTATGGCTCGCCGGAAGCGCCTGGTCGGTATTACGGCGCAGCGTCCAGGTGATGGTCATGTGCTGTTCGGGAATTTCGATATCCGCGCGGACCTCGAGTTCCGGCGCAAGCCCGGTGCCGGGCGATACGGTTTCGGTGCGCCAAACGGCGGAGCCGACGAATTGCTTGCCCTGCGGGTTGTTCGGATCTTCCTGATAGAGCACGACGCGCTGGGCGACCGCGGGACCGGCCTGGCTGCTCGGCGCGGTGCCGGAAGACGTGCCGGCGCCTTGGTCTTGCGGCACGCGTCCGGGGAATTTCGGCTCCGCCGTCGGGGCCTGCGCCGACTGGGTTTGCCGTGACCGCAGATGCGAGAAGAACTGATAGAGATGGGTGATGTTGGACCATTGCCACGATACCGTGGCGGTGAGGCCGGCAAGAATGATCAAGACGACGGCAAGCTGGGCATAGCCGCGATAGGATCGCGGCGGGCGCGGCTCTTCATAATGATCGTCGTGATCGCGCGCATAACCCCGCGCCCCGGGCCGGGGAAATGCCGTGGCGTCCTCGACCATCTCATAGGACGGCTCGAGCGAGCGCATCTGCGGCGCTTCTTCGAGGACATCGGAATCGTCCGCGGTAAATCGTGGCTCGACGCGGCCGCGCGTCGGCGGCAGGTCGTCATCGTCGGCATAACGTTGGGGCGAAGGGTTGCCGTAGAAGTCGCGTGTATCACGCGCCGATTTGGCCGCTTGGGCCGAAGCCGAGCCGAGATCTTCGACCTCGTCGACGACGCTGCGCAACCCTTTGAGCCCATCGCGCGGTGGCGGCGCGGCGCGCGCATTCAATAGACGGCTGCGGGCGCTCGGTTGCGGCGGGCTTGCGGCTTCATCGGGCAGCAGATCGCCGGGGACGCGTAGCGGCGGCGGTTCGCCCCGCTGCAGTTCCGGGCGCGGCGCCGGCTGAACGCCGGCGAAGGGGCCGCCGGGCAAAGGACCCGGCGAGGCATTTGGTAGGGGATTTGATAGGGGACCTGGCGCGGCGCGCTCGCGGCGCGGCGGCGGGGCCGATTGAACGGGCGCAGGAGGCTGAGGCGGCGGAGGTGGCGCCTGGGGCCGTGGCGGCGGACTTGACCGCAACGGCGGTGCCGCTGGGCGCGGCTCGGTGCGCGATCTGCGCACGGTCTCGGCCTCGACTTTGCGAATGGCATCTTCAAGCGCCAATCGCTCGCGCGTGATGTCGGCCTCCGACAGCGGCGGATCGATGCTGCGCAATTGCGAGACCAAAGCCGCGCGCGCCCGCTCGTACAGTGCCCGGCGAGCTTCGCCGGAGCTGGTGCCGAGGCCTTCGACGGCACGGGCAATGAGCGGGTGATAATCTGCCATTTTATCAGTTTACGCTTGTTACCAGATTTCGGCTCGCCAAAGTTTCAAGCTTCGAAAGGGTTTTGCATGAGGATCGTGTCCTCGCGTTCCGGGCTGGTCGAAAGCACGGCAGCCGAGCAGCCGACCAGCTCTTCGATCCGGCGCACATATTTGATGGCCTGCGCGGGCAGGTCCGCCCATGATCGCGCATGTGCAGTCTTTTCCCGCCAGCCGGCGATTGTCTCGTAGATCGGCTCGACCTGCGCCTGCGCGTGCTCGCTGGCCGGCAGATAATCGATCTCGCGGCCGTCGAGCCGATAGCCGATGCAGACTTTGATCTCGTCGAAGCCGTCGAGAATGTCGAGCTTGGTCAGCGCCAGGCCGTCGATGCCGCTCGTCCGCACCGTCTGCCGCACCAGCACGGCATCGAACCAACCGCAGCGTCGCGGCCGGCCGGTCACGACGCCGAATTCCTTGCCGCGTTCACCCAGCATTCGGCCGATCTCGTTCTTCTGTTCCGTGGGGAACGGACCCTCGCCGACCCGAGTCGTATAGGCTTTGCAAATGCCGAGCACATATCCGATCGCGCCTGGTCCGAGCCCCGATCCTGTCGCCGCTTGCGCTGCTACCGTATTCGAGGATGTGACAAATGGATAGGTGCCATGATCGACGTCAAGCAATGCGCCTTGCGCACCTTCAAACAAGATGCGCTTGCCCTCGCGGCGTTTTTGATCAAGCAGCGACCATACGGAATCCATATAAGGCAGCACCAAGGGCGCCACTTTCACGAGGTCGTTACGCAATTCTGCAGCATCGACGGGCTCGAGCCCAAGCCCCTTGCGCAGCGCGTTGTGGTGCGTGAGCAGCCGTTCGATCTTGCGGTCAAGCGTCGCAGTGTCGGCGAGATCCATCAGACGGATGGCGCGGCGGCCGACTTTGTCCTCATAAGCCGGGCCGATGCCGCGGCGCGTGGTGCCGATTCGCAATGCCGCATTGGCCGATTCGCGGATGCCGTCGAGTTCGCGGTGCAGCGGCAGGATCAGCGCGGTATTTTCGGCGATGCGCAGATTGTCGGGCGTCACGGAGACGCCTTGTTTCTTAAGATTGGCGATCTCGTCGAGCAGCGCGTGGGGATCGAGTACGACGCCGTTGCCGATCACCGATAGCTTTCCAGGCCGCACCACGCCCGAGGGCAAGAGCGACAATTTGTAGGTGACGCCGCCAATGACGAGGGTATGGCCGGCATTGTGGCCGCCCTGAAAGCGCACGACGATGTCGGCCTGCTCGGAGAGCCAGTCGACGATCTTGCCTTTACCCTCGTCTCCCCACTGGGAGCCGACCACGACAACATTCGCCATGAGGAGATATCCCCAAAAGGCCGATAAGAGTTGCGATTAATAGGATGTCGGCCTTAGCCGACTGTTTCGGATAATGGATGCGGCTTCCGGAAGCAAGAAAAAGCGGCTTCCGTGGGGCCTCGGGCCGGTCCTGCAAGTTATTGGTTTGACGCCAAATTCAGCGTTAGCCTTACGGACCGGGAATCCGTCCGAGAGCCTAATAAAGCAGGCCTAGGCCGGTTATCAGAGGCCGGGCCGATAGCGGCATGCCGCCACCGCGAAGCCGGCCGCCGCCTGACGCAGGCGTAAATCAACGCGCCAGCGCCGCTGTGGATAACTGAGCGACAATGTGGCCGCGGCCGAAATAATCAGAACCGCAGCGGTTTGACCTGCTGAACGTTGGGAATGTTCTGCACCTGCGCGAGCACCTCGGGCGGCACCGTGCCGTCGACTTCGACCAGCGCGATGGCGTTGCCGCCTTCGGATTCACGACCGAGATGGAAGGTCGCGATATTGATGCCGGCGGTGCCCAGTAATGTCGCGAAGCGGCCGACAAATCCCGGCTTGTCCTGGTTGGTGACGTAAAGCATCGAGGGGCCGAACTCGGCATCTATGCGGATGCCTTTGATGTCGATGATGCGCGGCCGGCCGTCGGCATAGACCGTGCCGGATACGGAACGCGTCTGCCGGTCGGTGACGAGCGTGACGGTGATCAGGCTATCGTAATCGCTCTGCGCTTCGCGCCGCGTCTCTTCGACCGCGATGCCGCGCTCCTTGGCGACAGTCGGGGCGGAAACGACATTGACGTCCTGAAGCATCGGGCGCAGCAGGCCGGCGATCGCGGACGAGGTCAGCGCCTTGGTGTTCATCTGGGCGACGTCGCCTTCATAGGCGATCTGCACTTGCTTGATTCCGGTCTCGGTGAGCTGACCGGCGAACGAGCCGAGCTTTTCGGCAAGCGTCACGAACGGCTTCAGCTTCGGCGCCTCCTCGGCGCTGATCGAGGGGAAGTTGATGGCGTTGGTGATGGCGCCGCGCAGCAGATAATCCGACATCTGCTCGGCGACCTGCAGCGCGACATTCTCCTGCGCTTCCGTGGTCGAGGCACCGAGATGCGGCGTGCAGACCACATTGGGCAGTTCGAACAGCGGGCTTGGCGGCGGCGGTTCCTCGCGAAACACGTCGAGCGCAGCGCCTGCGACATGACCGGATTTGAGCGCTTCGATCAAAGCGGCTTCCTCGACGAGCTCGCCGCGGGCGCAATTGATCAGGCGCAGGCCTTTTTTGGTGTGGCCGAGCGTCTGCGCATTGACGATATTGCGCGTCTTGTCGGTGAGCGGGGTGTGCAAGGTGATGAAATCGGCCCGCCGCCACAATTCGTCGAGCTCGACCTTCTCGACACCGAGATCGAGCGCGCGTTCGGCGGAAAGGAACGGGTCGTAGGCGATCACTTTCATCTTCAGGCCGATGGCGCGGTCGGCGACAATCGAGCCGATATTGCCGCAGCCGATTATGCCGAGCGTCTTACCGAAGATTTCGACGCCGAGAAACTTGTTCTTCTCCCATTTGCCAGCACGCGTCGACGCATCGGCCTCGGGGATTTGCCGCGCCAGCGAGAGCATCAGCGTAATGGCGTGTTCGGCGGTGGTGATCGAATTGCCGAACGGGGTATTCATCACGATGATGCCGCGCGCTGTTGCGGCCGGAATATCGACATTGTCGACGCCGATGCCGGCGCGGCCGATCACTTTCAGGCTCTTGGCCTTTTCGAGAATTTTCGGCGTCACCTTGGTTGCCGAGCGGATCGCGAGCCCATCGAAGCCGTTGATGGCCTCGGCAAGTTTCTCTTTGTCCTTGCCGAGATTGGGCTGGAAATCGACCTCGAGGCCGCGATCCTTGAAGATGGCGACGGCGGCGGGCGACAGCGCATCGGAGATGAGGACTTTGGCAGTCATGGTTTTGGCGTCCGCAAAATGTTGAATGGGGAAGGCGAACCCTCCCCATCAGGGGAAGGCCGAAAGTGGCCTCACGCAGCTTTGGCGAGCGCGTCCTTGGCCTTGGCGTAGGCCCAGTCGAGCCACAGCGTCAGCGCTTCGACATCGGACCGTTCGACGGTCGAGCCGCACCAGATGCGCAGTCCCGTCGGCGCATCGCGATAGGCGTCGATGTCGTAGGCGACACCTTCTTTGTCGAGCGCGGCCGCGATGCTTTTGACAAAGGCCGCCTGCGCGTCGGCCGGCAGCCGGGCGATGCCCTGATCGACAACCTTCAAGCAGACCGACGTGTTGGATCGCAGCTTCGCATCAGCGGGGAGGAAATCGATCCACGTCGTGCGCTCGACCCAATCGGCAATGGTCTTGGCATTGCCATCGGCGCGCGCTTGCAGCGCCTCGAGGCCGCCGACCGACTTCGCCCATTCCAGCGCATCGAGATAATCCTCGACGCACAGCATCGACGGCGTGTTGATGGTTTCGCCGACAAAGATGCCCTCGATGAGCTTGCCGCCTTTGGTCATGCGGAAAATCTTTGGCATCGGCCAAGCCGGCTCGTGGCTTTCAAGCCGCGCCACCGCGCGCGGCGAGAGGATCAGCATGCCGTGGGCGGCCTCGCCGCCGAGCGCCTTCTGCCAGGAGAAGGTGACGACATCGAGTTTCGGCCAATCGAGCGGCTGCGCGAAAGCGGCCGAGGTTGCGTCGCAAATCGTCAGTCCAGCGCGATCGGCGGCGATCCAATCGCCGTTAGGAATCCGCACGCCCGAGGTCGTGCCGTTCCAGGTGAAGACGACGTCGCTTGCCGGATCGACCTTGCCGAGATCGGGCAATTCGCCATAGCCCGCTTTCAGCACGGTGACGTCTTTTAGCTTGAGTTCCTTGACGACGTCGCTGACCCAGCCTTCGCCGAAGGATTCCCAGCTCAGCATGGTCACCGGCCGCGGACCGAGCAGCGACCACAGCGACATTTCGATCGCGCCGGTATCGGACGCCGGCACGATGCCGATGCGATAATCGGCCGGAACCTGAAGGACTTCGCGGGTGAGATCGAGCGCGCGCTTAAGCTTGACCTTGCCCGGTTTCGAGCGATGCGAGCGGCCGAGCAGAGCGTCTTTGAGATTTTGCGAGGCCCAGCCGGGGCGCTTGGCGCAGGGGCCGGACGAAAAATGCGGCACTTTCGGCCGCACGGCGGGCATATTCAGCGTCATGATCTATCCTTCCAGATAGAAGCCCCTCGTTGGGGAGGGGTGTCCCGCCGTCGGAATTAAGGATTCGCGGGTGCGCCGTCAAGCGGCACGCATGCGAGGGACGTAAAAGGTAGTACGGCGGACCGGATCTGTTTGGAAATGGGCGCTGTTAGAACTTGAAGCCGGCGCCGACGCGGGCGGTGGAAATCTTGGCCGTGATATTTGCAACCGGGGCGAATTGTACAAATTCGTATTCGGCGCGCAGGAAGATGTTCTGCGTCACCGCCATGTCGAAGCCACCGCCGGCCGAAAAGCCGTAGAGCAATGTCGAGGTCTTGCCGCTGGAGCTTGGAAAGTCGAAATCAATACAGGTCGTGCCGTTCACGGTACACGGCACGCTGCCGGCCGAATTCTGCTGGCCGGAGACATCCGTAGTTATGCTGTAACTGCCGCGTCCCAGCGCCAAGCCGGCAAAGCCGTAGGGCAGAAAACTGCCGAAGACGTAGCCCGCGCGTGCCCGCAGCGAACCGAAGTCGGTGACGCCGAACTGCCCCGTGGACGCAAGGTTGATCAAGTATGTATTTCCGCCGGCCGCAGTGGTGCGGGTGAGCGGCGTGGTGCCGGCGACGACGGTCGTGGGTGCGTGCGTGTAATTGCCCTCAATGCCCAGGACCAGATCCTGCCATTGCGTGTTGTAACCGGCGAATCCGCCCCAGCCCGTCGTCGTCGAATTGCTGTTGTTGCTGAGCACTTGCCACTGGTCAGGTTCGGCGACGGTCAGCACTGCGGTCTGCTGCAGGCTGGACGAGATCAGCGGTTGGGTTGCCTTGGAGAAGTCGACATTCGTGCTCGAATAGCTGAACTGGCCGCCGGCATAGAAGCCGGCCCAACGCGTGAACGCCGCCGGCCCGACGGTTTGCGAGCCGCGCAGAATATCGAGATCGTCCGCGAACGCGCTCGGCGCCAGCGCTAGCACGAATGCAGCACAGATGACCCAACGCATCAGCCGCGCCCTTTCATTCTCTGGCGCGCATCCAGCGGCCACGGGGCGCGATCATCAGGCATTAACCTTAATGGAGTGTTAGCTCGGGCCGGTGAGGAGCCGCTGGCGAGGGCTGGAGCGGGCTGCGGTCGACCCGCAAGGCCGGTCGGTTCCCCCAAAAGAAAACGGCGCGGTTGCCCGCGCCGTTTCCGCTTCTTGATGCAGCGAATTAGATCAGCCGCGGGTCGAGATCGCCGCCGGCGGGGCCGGAGCTACGAAGCCGGTGGGCGGGAACCGCCAGCGCATGCCGAGCATGATGTCGTTCGAAGTCAGATCGTTGAACTTGTAGGAGTCGGGATGGCAGCCGCCGATACAATTGACCGTATCGGTGATCGAGCCGTAGTTGAGATAACGGTAGGCGAGTTCGACGGTGAAGTTCTGCGTCACTGCATAGGAAATGCCGGCATGCAGCGCCCAGGCCAGATGCGTCTCGGTCGGATTGCCGCCGCTGCCGCTTCCGGTGGTGCCGAGGCCGGTATCAACGAAGTCATCGAGCGTGTTGAACGCAGCGCCGACGCCGGCGCCGATGAAGGGCGTGAGACAATTCCAGGTGCCGAGATCGATATAGCCGTTGGCGAGAACAACCACCGACCTGATCGAGCCGGTATAGATGTCGCCGGACACGGCGCTCGGGAAAATCCCATACGCGCGGACCTCCGCCTTGCTGCGATATTCGGCGGTTACGTCGGCACGGAACCAGTTGTTGAACTCGTAGCCGACGCCGACGCCGAAGAAGGTGGTGTCGTCCATCGACCAGTGTTGGAACTGAAAGCCGTTTCCGACGTCAGCCGCGCTCGGCTCGTAGATGAGCTGGGGCCGGGTCGAGATGCCGATTCCGATCTCGCCGCGCAGGTACCAGGCGCCCGCACAACAAGGTTCCGCAATGGGCTGATAAACGGGCGGCGGTTGCGGCAAATCGGCGGCGGATGCCGCAGTGGTGATCATCACCGCGGCCAGCGCGGCGAAAAGGGTTCTGACGCTAAACATGGCTTCGTCCTTTCTGCGACGAGGCGCGCATCAGTCAGCGCACCGTCGTTGGAGGTCGGGCGAAGGTAGGCAGGAAATGCTTAAACCGGTCTTAACCTTAACGCTTAACCATGAAGATTAACGTCCGCGCGTTGTGGAACAGCGGCCAAGACCGCACGGGCGTGTCGCGCGCGTCACAGTCCGGCTTCGCACGCCGTCGCGGCTTGTTCAGGATTCGTCAAGGATTGTGGCCGGCCGGAACCGGCCTTGCGCTGCGCAGTCCTTGCGCCGCTCAGTCCTTGTCGTGCTCGAGTTCGCCGATGTGATGCTGGGCATAAAGCTCGACGCCGAGCTTGGCGACGAGGTCGAGCTGCGTTTCAAGGAAGTCGATGTGCTCTTCCTCGTCATGCATCAGCTTTTCGAACAAGTCGCGCGAGACGTAATCGCGCACGCCGTGGCAATGCGTGGCGGCTTCTTCGTAAAGCGCGCGTGCCGACATTTCGGCGACAAGGTCGCAGTCGAGCACTTCCTTGACCGTCTGGCCGATATGCAGCGGATCGAGCACCTGCATGTTGGGAAAGCCGTCGAGGAAGATGATACGGTCGACCAGCTTGTCGGCGTGTTCCATTTCCTCGATGGATTCCTTGCGCCACTGCTTGGCGAGATCCTTGTAGCCCCAGTTGCCGAGCAGCCGATAATGCAGCCAGTACTGGTTGATGGCCGTCAATTCATGCCGGAGCGCCTTGTTGAGGTAATCGATGACGCCGGGCTCGCCCTTCATTTTCTCACTCCTGCATTGATCTTGGTTTCCGAACCGCGTTCGGCCGGCGCGCCGATTATAACCATTCCAATGAGCGCGCAAAGGACGATAGGGCGCCGACGCGAGCCGGTTCCATGCTTCGTGAAGTCAGCTATGGCTGCGATCTAAGATGACGGCTCGGAGCGGACTTGCCGGCAACACGTCGTTTCGGCCGTATCCAGCGCTTCGTTCATGATGCGGCGGATGGTGCGCGCGCAGCGCCCGCACTGCGCGCTGCAGCCGAGGCACTGATACACTTGGCCCGTTGTGCGTGGGGCGTCCTCGCTGTCCGACAACGTCGAGCGTACGTCGTGGTCGGTCAGCACGTTACAGGAGCAAACAATCATTTACGGAAAGTCCGGCAACGATCTGGTTCGAGTCTTGGTTTTATCTTGCTCGTTCACTAGCGGACGCAAACTGGCTTTGCAAAGAGAAAAACACTGTTTATAGGCGTTCTAATCTTCGATTACGCCGTCAATGCTTAGGTAAATTTCGGTAAACCTCAAAGTGGAACCAGACAATTCAAAATATCCGATACCGATATTGGTCAAAGACTTGAGATCATCTTGGCTGCCCGACGAAGAATCGTGAAGAACAAAAAGATGTGGATGCATTTTAGAGCACCGCCACGCTGCGCTATCCGGCAATTTCCCGCTGCGCGCGGGTAAATTCAGGCTTCTGTACTTAGGAATCGGCCGGCAAAAGGCTGCGATTACGCAGCGGCGGTTTCTTCGGAATCGTCTTCGGACCGCCGCCGGCGGCGTGGCCGCAGCCGGCAGAGCCGTGCCGGGACATTGAGCAAATCCTCGAATAGGCCGGCAAAGCGCTGGCCGCGCCCCAGCGCCCGGTCGAGCGCCGCCATGGTTCGCGCCAGGCCGGGATCGTCGTCGTTAACCCAGGTGCGCAACACCGAGCCGAACAGGAGCGCCAGCCCTTGCGCGCGCACCATGCCGCGCGGGCCGGAAGCGCCGATATCGGCGGCGGTCAGCATCCATTGTTGTGAGCGCACGGCGAGCCCGTTGCAGGCGATGGCCAGCGGCGGATTGCGCGAGGCCGAGCGGATCAGCGACCGCACCGCGTCGCGGTGGGGCGCCAGGATTTCGAGGCGGCGCATCAGGACGTCGAACAGGCGCTCGCGCGGCGGCTCCTCGGTCATGTCGCTGAAATCCGCTGCGAGCACCACGCGGTCGGTATCCTTGATATGCGCGGCGAGAATTGCGAGCGGCGAAGCAAACTCGCCGCGAAACTCGGCGAGCGACACGCCGGCCGCTTCGGCGATCTCGACAAGACCGATCTCTTCAAACCGCTTCTCGGCGAGAAGGGCCATGAAGGCCGCGATGATCTTTTCGCGGGTGCTGGCGTCCGGAGGCACAGCTCGGTCTGCGGAGGCGCGGCCGGCTTTGGCGGCTGATTTGCGGGCGGGACGACGGGCCATGATTTACTCCCTGCACTCAGCCTTACATGTAGGCCCGGCTACTGTCGGTTCCAAGGCGCTTTGGAAAGGGGCTTGCGAAGCGTCAGCCGGCTAGCTCGCGCGATCGTTTGGTCGCTGCGGCGACGGCCTTTTCCATGAGCGAAGCGAGTCCGTCTTGCCCCATCAGGACCGCGAGGGCCGCCGCGGTGGTGCCGGCCGGCGACGTTACGTTCTCGCGCAAGACCGCGGCGTCGAGCGGCGATCGATGCAGCAATTCGCCCGAGCCGGCGACGGTTTCGCGTGCGAGCTTGGCCGCGAGCTCATGTGGCAGTCCCGCGGCGACGCCGGCCTCGGTCAGAGCTTCGGCGAGCAGAAATACGTAAGCGGGGCCCGAACCGGACACCGCCGTTACCGCATCCATCAAAGCCTCGTCGGTGGTCCATTCGACTGCGCCGGTCGCCGACAGCAAACGGTCGGCGAGCGCGCGCTGTGCTTCGTTAGCGTGGAGCGGCACGGCGACGGTGATACCGCGGCCGATCGCGGCCGGCGTGTTCGGCATAGCGCGCACGATGGCGCAGGGTTTCGCCAGCGCGTCAGAGAGAAATCTCAAAGTGCGTCCGGCCATGATCGAAACGACGACCGTCGAAGGCGAAACCAGCGGCGCGAGCGGCGGGATCGCCTGCGGCGCCACTTGCGGCTTCACCGCCAGCACAATCGCTGCGACGTTTTTGAGCGCCCGCGGGGTCGGATTGAGCTGCAGCCCGCGCTGCGTCAGCGCGGCAATTTGCGGCGGTATTGCCGGCTCGATCACCGCGATATTTTGCGGATCAAGCCCGAGGCGGATCCAGCCTTCGAGCAAGGCGCTACCCATCTTGCCGGCGCCGACCAGAACGAGCACGCCGGAAAAATCGCGCAAGGCTTCCGAACCGGCCGTCACGCCTCGCCCACGGTGTCGAACATGGCGGCGTCGATGGCCTCGCGAGCCGATTTGCCGGCCCAGATCGCAAATTGAAAGGCCGGGAAGTAGCGCTCGCAGGAATCGAGCGCGGTGCCGAGCACCGCTTCGCATTGCCGGCCCGATGCGCTGACGCCGCCGGCGAGAACCAGCGCGTGGCGGAACATCACCATGCCGTTCTGCATCCAGACGTCAAAATGCCCGATCCATAATTGCTCGTTGATCATGGCGATGAGCTGCTGCACCTCAGGCAGCCGCTGCTCCGGCACCTTCATGTCGAAGGCGCAAGCCAGATGCAGCGCCTCGATGTCGCTCATCCAAGTGAAGGAAACCTGGTAATTGGTCCAGCGGCCGGTGACCGAGAGCCCGATCTCATCCTCGCCGGCGCGCTCGAACGGCCAGTTATTGCCGGCCGCCATGTGCTCGACGACGTCGAGGGGATTGCTGGTTTCTTGGTCATTCGTGATTTCGATCAGGGACATGCCGCCTCCACAGATGCCGCTTGAAGTGGAAATGCGCACGCCACGGGAACTCCGAAAGGACTCAAATCGCGGCCCGGCTGCGGAACGGCAGGGGGAAAATCCGCCGCCGCACGGAACGATTTGACGCAGGAACAATCTTTATCTGCGAATTGACTCACTAAAACGAATCAGTCGCATCGCCGACTATAATCAGCTTATTTCCTTCCGCCAAAGTGTGCGCAAGAGCAGTAAGAGCTTCAATCAGCATCGATACCGGCACTCATGAAGTGATTTGGCCGGTGCAGACAATATTCGTTTTGTAACCGTCCACAGTCGTGACTGCGACAAGTTGACTCAATGAGACTTCGGCAACCTCGGTGCGCGGCAAAGCCGTCGGACGATCAGTCGAACAGGCTCGACACCGACTCTTCGGCGGCGGTGCGGTTGATCGCTTCGCCGATCAGCTTGGCGATGGTCAAGACGCGGATGTTCTTGGACTCGTTTACCGCCTCAGTCGGCATGATCGAGTCGGTAATCACCAGTTCCTTGAGCCGCGAATTGCCGACGCGGGCGATGGCGCCGCCCGACAGCACGCCGTGGGTAATATAGGCGTAGACTTCCTTGGCGCCCTTCTCGAGCAGCGCATCGGCGGCATTCACCAGGGTGCCGCCGGAATCGACGATGTCGTCGACCAGAATGCAGATGCCGCCCTCGACATTGCCGATGACATTGGCGACTTCGGATTCGCCCGGCCGTTCGCGGCGCTTGTCGACGATCGCAAGCGGCGCATCGATGCGCTTGGCGAGCGCGCGGGCGCGCACCACGCCGCCGACGTCCGGCGACACCACGATCACCTTGGCGAGCTCGAAGCGCTCCTTGATGTCGCGCATGATCACCGGCGCGGCGAACAGGTTATCGGTCGGGATGTCGAAAAAGCCCTGGATCTGGCCGGCGTGCAGATCGAGCGTCAGCACGCGGTCGACGCCGGCGTTAGTAATGAGATTGGCAACGAGCTTGGCCGAGATCGGCGTGCGCGGCCCGACTTTGCGGTCCTGACGGGCATAGCCGAAATAGGGGATCACCGCGGTGATGCGCCGCGCCGACGCGCGGCGCAGCGCGTCGATAATGATCAGCAATTCCATCAAATGGTCGTTGGCGGGATACGAGGTCGACTGGATGACGAAAACGTCGGCGCCGCGGACGCTTTCCTGAATCTCGACAAATACTTCCATATCGGCGAAGCGACGCACCACCGCTTTGGTCAGCGGATTGCCGAGATAGGTGCCGATCGCGTGTGCAAGCGTCGGGTTGGAATTGCCGGAGACGAGCTTGATTGCTCCGTTATTGCCCGCCATTCCCCATTCTCCTCGCGCGCCGACGCTCAGCCGGACCTGATACAAGCCGCTTTCCACGCTGGCAATACGATTCAAAAAGTTTCCCCGCAGCTTTTTCCGCTGCAACTCCAATGGTTTCCGTGCATCAGGGTTAATCGCCGGCTTAAAGCCTCAGCGCCGTGGACAGCAAATAGAAGCCTATTTGTCGGTCAGAACGATCGCATTGACGTGCCGGCCGTAATCCGGCTCGGCGCGGTGGGTGGTGCGGCGGTAACTGAAAAACTGCTCCGGATCGGCATAGGTGCACAGGCCGAGGTCCTCGACATGGCCGACGCCGGCCCGCGCCAAGCGGGCTGCCACATAGCCGGAAAGATCGAACAGGGCATGCCCTTCGCGCGGGGCGGGGGCGAAGAAGCGGCTCGAGGCATGGTCCTCGGCGGCAAAGCGGGCGATGAGGTCGGAGCCGACCTCATAATTGGCTTGCCGGATCATCGGTCCAATCGCGGTCCGGATCTGGCCGCGCGCCGCGCCGAGACGCTCCATGGCCGCGATTGTCGCCTCGATGACGCCACCGAGCGCGCCGCGCCAGCCGGCATGCGCCGCGCCGACCACGCCGGCCTGCGGATCGGCGAACAGCACCGGGCCGCAATCCGCCGTGGTCACGCCGATGGCGAGCGCGCGCATGCGAGTGACAATGGCGTCGGCGCGCGGCCGTTCGCCCGCCGGCCACGGCGTTTCGGCGACGACGACGTTGGGCGAGTGGATTTGATAGAGCGTGAGGAAACGGTGCGGCTCGACACCGAGCGCGGCGGCCATGCGGGCGCGGTTCTCTGCGACCTTGGTGGCATCGTCGTTCGATCCGGTGCCGCCATTGAGACTGGCATAGAGGCCGTCCGACACGCCGCCGGCGCGCGTGAAGAACGCGTGCTGAATGCCGGTCAAGGTGAGCGACGGCGCCTGCAACTTCATGACGCCGCCTCGAATCCCGGAAGCGCACCGAGCTTTGGCGCGGCAATGCCGATCGCCTTGAACAGTTCGCCCATGCCACGGGCGCCCTCGGCAATGAGCCGCGCCAGCGCGATATCGATCTCCGCGGCTTTGTCCGGCGGCGCGCTTGCTTTTAACGCCGCCGCGCGCTGGGTGATGCCGAGCCGCAGAAACAGATCACGCTGGCGGATCGGTCCGTGAATCCGCGCGCCCATGCTCTCGGCGCATTGGCTGATCGATTCGAAATCGACATGCGCGGTCAAATCGGCCTTGCCCGGCGCGCGCAGCGGGTCGGTGAAGGAATGTCCGGCAACGGCTTGCAGCGTATCGCCCAGGCCGAAATGGGCATGGCCGTAGTCGATGATCAAAGCCGCTCCTTCCTCGCGGGTGCGCCTGCCGAGCTCGAGCGCAACGCCATCGTCGCGCCATTCAAAGATTGCGCCTTCGGGCGCCTGGCGCAATCCACGCGGCATTGCCGCCTCGAAATGCGGCAAAGCCTCTCGCGCCGCGCCGATGACGTAGTGGCCGTCGGGCGCAATCTCGATGACGCGCTCATGCCAGCCGCCGGCTTGCTTGACCGCTTGATGCACCGGTAGCGCATCGATGAATTCGTTGGCGACGATGATGCTCGGACCGGGCGGCACTTCCCCGACCGTGCTGTGCCACAGGACCGCCGCGTCGAGGTCCTCGAGCATGCGCTGTTGCACCTGCTGCAGCGCCGGACTGACTTCAACGAGATGCACGACCAGCGCGTCGCGAAATCCCTTGACGATCTTCGCGGCGCGCAGCGCGTCGTGCATCAAAGTGCCGCGTCCGGGGCCGAGCTCGATGATACGCACGTTTTCCGGCGCGCCCATCTGCTGCCAGACCGACCCCATCCATAGACCGATGAGTTCGCCGAACATCTGGCTGATCTCGGGCGAGGTGACGAAATCGCCACCCGAGCCGAACGGATCGCGATTGACGTAATAGCCATGCTGCGGATGCGTCAGGCAGAGCCGCATATATTCGGCAATCGGCATCGGGCCGGCGACGCCGATCAGCCGGCGGATCTCGGCGTCGAGCGGCGTGCGCTCAACCATTTTTCACGACGGGCGCGTGACCCGATGCCGGCTTGCGACGAAGGACGACGGCGAGCAGCACGAGACCGATGAGCACCAGCGGGATGCAGAGCAGCATGCCCATGGTGAGCCAGCCCGAACTCCACAGAAAGCCGAGCTGCATATCGGGCTCGCGAAAGAATTCGCATGTCGTGCGCGCGACGCCGTAGCCGATGAAGAAAGTCGCGGTGACGGCGCCGGGCCGCTTCAAGGCGCCGGCCCGCACCAATGCCCCGAGGAGAAGAAACAGCACGACGCCTTCGAGCGCGGCTTCGTAAAGCTGGCTCGGATGGCGTGGCAGCGGACCGCCGTGCGGAAAGATCATGGCCCAGGGCACATCGGTCGGACGGCCCCACAATTCGCCGTTGATGAAATTGGCGATGCGGCCGAGAAACAAGCCGATCGGCGCCACCGCACAGCTCACATCGCCGAGCGACAAGGTCGATATGTGCTTTCGCCACGCGAACAGGATGACGGCGACAGCACATCCGGTGACGCCGCCGTGAAAGGACATGCCGCCGGTCCAGATTTGAAAAATCTCGGCCGGGTGCTCGGCGAAATGCGGCAGATTGTAGAACAGCACATAGCCGATGCGGCCGCCGAGAATGATGCCGAGCGTGATCCAAACAACGAAGTCGTCGAAGTCGAGCACGGTGAACGGCGCCGGCCCGCCCCAGAATCTCTCGGTGGCGATAATTCTGCGCGCATAGAACCAGCCGGCGATGATGCCGACGATATAAGCGAGCGCGTACCAGCGGATCGCCAAGGGCCCGATCGAGATCAGGATCGGATTGATGGAAGGATAAGGTATGACCGGCAGAACCAACATGAATGGGCTTGCTTGTTGCGTGCTTTGGCGGTGTATCGCGCGGATCCTTAACGCGGGTTCTTGGTCCGCCGCGTCGACGCTTAATCGTGACGTCGCATTGCGGCGATAGAGTTACAGGAAAGCCCCTTGCGGCGCCGCCGCACCATCGCCATTGTCTTAACCCATAGCAAGCGGGCAGGTGCCGTGACTCGTTGGCAGATGCCGGCGAGGGCTTTATCGGCAGCGGCTTCAGAGGCGGTCATGGTGCAAACGACGAATCGGTTTTTCGACGAGGTTGCGCGCTTAATGAATGACGCAGCAGGTGTCGCGCAAGGTGTGCGGCGCGAGTTCGAGACGCTGTTCCGCACGCAAGCGGAGCGCTGGCTGCGCGACCTCGATCTGGTCAAGCGCGAGGAATTCGAGGCAGTCAAGGACATGGCCCGTATCGCGCGTGAGGAAAACGAGGCGCTCAAGAGCCGCGTTGCCGCGCTCGAGGCCGCGCTCGGCAAAACGGGTGCTTCGGCGTCTTCGGCCGCCGGCGGCGACATGAATCCGGGCGCTAACTAAAACGCCGCCAAAAAACGCAAGCTGGCTTCGACTTTCCTTGTTTTTCAGGATTTGCGCCGCTATAAGCGCCGCTTCCGCGGCCGCTACAGCACCCCTGGAGGCTGCGCGCGGAATTTCCCTTGAGCATACAAGGTTTTAGACAAGGAACATCCTATGGCGACCGTCAATCAGATCAAAGCGGCGGCGCGTTCGCGGGCAGGCAAGGGGGCCGCCCGGGCTGAACGTCGTGCCGGCCGCGTACCCGGAATCATCTATGGCGACGGCAAGGAGCCGCTGCCGATCTCGCTCGACTATAACGAGCTGAAGCTGCGCATCTATGCCGGCCACTTCCTCACCACCATTCACGAGGTCGAAGTCGACGGCGTGAAGCATCGCGTCATTCCGCGCGACTTTCAGCTCGATGCCGTGCGCGATCTGCCGCTGCATGTCGACTTCATGCGGCTCGGCGAGGGCGCGACCATCCGCGTCAATATTCCGATCATCGTCAAGAATGCCGACCAATCGCCCGGCGTGAAGCGCGGCGGCACGGTTTCGATCGTCGCCCACACCGTCGAAGTGCGCTGCCTGGCCGAAGCCATCCCGACCGGCATCGAGGTCGATGTCGGTTCGCTCGACATCAATCACTCCAAGCACCTGAGCGATATCAAGCTGCCGGAAGGCGTGCGCTCGGTGTCGAACCGCGACGTGACCTTGGTCACCGTCGTACCGCCGTCGGGTTATGCGGAAGAGTTGAAAGCCGCTGCCGAAGCCGCTGCCGCCGCAGCCGCCGCGGCCGCTGCCGCCGCTGCGGCCCCCGCCGCAACAGGCGCGCCGGGTGCTCCTGGGGCCGCTCCTGCCGCTGGTGGTGCTGCGGCTGCTGCCGCACCCGCCGCCGGTGGCGAGAAGAAGTGAGGTTGCCGCACTAGCGCGGGATAAGGCCGATGCTGCTCCTGGTCGGACTTGGTAATCCGGGAGAGCGTTATGTCGGCAACCGGCACAATATCGGCTTCATGGCGCTGCAAGAGATCGCCAAGCGCCACGGCATCGGACCGTGGCGCCGGCGCTTTCAAGGGGTCGCCTGCGAGGGGCCGATCGGCGGCGAACGCGCGCTGTTGTTGTTGCCCGGCACATTCATGAATGAATCGGGCCGCGCGGTCGCGGAAGCCGCGCATTTCTACAAGCTGCCGCTCGACGCCGTCACCGTGTTTCACGACGAGATCGATCTGCCCCCGGCCAAGGTTCGCGTGAAGACCGGCGGCGGCATTGCCGGTCATAACGGCCTGCGGTCGATCTCCGAGCATATCGGCAACGATTACCGGCGGGTGCGCATCGGCGTCGGTCATCCCGGTAACAAGGACATGGTGCAGCATTATGTGCTGAGCGATTTCGCCAAGAGCGAGAAGGCTTGGGTCGAGGCGCTGATCGGCATCCTTGCCGACAATGCCGATCTGATCGCGCGCAGCGAGGATGCGACGTTTCAGAACAAAGTTCATCTCGCCATGGTGGCCAAGGGCTTTGGCGATCAAAATAACGGTACCGACAACGACGACGGCGCGGCGCCGGCAAACAGATAAAGAACGTCACAGGTCAAATATCCAATGGGCTTCAAATGCGGCATCGTCGGCCTGCCCAATGTCGGCAAGTCGACTCTCTTCAACGCGCTGACCGAAACCGCCGCCGCGCAGGCGGCGAATTATCCGTTCTGCACCATCGAGCCGAATGTCGGCGAGGTCGCGGTTCCGGATAAGCGGCTCGACACGCTGGCTACCCTCGCCAAATCGGCGGTCATCGTGCCGACGCGGCTTACCTTCGTCGATATTGCGGGCCTGGTGCGCGGCGCCTCGAAAGGCGAGGGGCTCGGCAATCAGTTTCTCGCCAATATCCGCGAGGTCGACGCCATCGCGCATGTGGTGCGCTGCTTCGAGGATACCGATGTCACCCATGTCGAAGGCCGCATCGATCCGACCGCCGATATCGAAACCGTCGAAACCGAATTGATGCTCGCCGACCTCGACAGCCTGGAGCGGCGCGTCGATGCTTTAAGCAAAAAGGCCAAGGGCAACGACAAGGAAGCCAAGGAGACGCTTGACCTCGTCAATCGGGCGCTTTTGCTTTTGCGCGACGGCAAGCCGGCGCGACTGACCGAGCGCAAGCCCGAGGAAGAAAAGCTGTTTCATTCGCTCGGGCTGTTGACCTCGCCGCCGGTGCTCTATGTGTGCAATGTCGACGAGGCCTCCGCCGCGACCGGCAACGCATTTTCCCGCAAGGTCGAAGAGCGCGCGAAGACGGAAGGCGCGGCCTCCGTCGTCATCTCCGCCAAGATCGAAGCCGAGATTGCCGTTCTGGGGCGCGAGGAGCGCGCCGACTATCTGGACGCTGTCGGGCTCAAGGAAGCAGGTCTCGACCGGCTCATTGGCGCCGGCTACGCGCTCCTTCATCTGGTCACTTATTTCACCGCCGGGCCGAAAGAGGCCCGCGCCTGGACCATTACCCAAGGCACCAAAGCGCCGCAGGCCGCCGGCGTCATTCACACCGATTTCGAGCACGGCTTCATCCGCGCCGAGACCATCGGCTATGACGACTATGTCACCTGCCACGGCGAGGCGGGCGCGCGCGACGCCGGCAAGATGCGGCTCGAAGGCAAGGATTATGTCGTGCATGACGGCGACGTCATGCATTTTCGCTTCGCTACCTGATACGGATTTTTCCTTTGAGCATGATCTTTTCCGAAAACCGGTTTCCGCTTTTCGGGATCATGCTCTAGCCCCGCATGCCATTGCCCTGATTCCTGATCGCGCCGAGATGCTCGTTGATGCGGAAGACGATGAGCACGAATTCGGCGACAATGCGCGCCACGATCACGCCCATGAAGGCGCCAAGCACGCTGGCAATCAGAAAGATCATGCCGGCAAACGGATTAAACGCCATGGTCGTCAGCGCACTGACGACGCCGGCAAAGCCGAGCAGGATCGCAAGAAGGACGGCGAGCCAGTAAAACACCTTGATGACGGTGGGCGTTACGAACCGCTCCCACTGGAACAGATCGCCCAGACCGAACATGACAACCCCCGACTCATCCCGCGTGGTGATTCCCGCGCCCCGGCCGCACACTGCACTTAGCGGTCACGACGGTCAATCGAGCCCTGGTTTGCTCCGGGTCCGGGGCGAAGCCGGCTGAGATTGCAGCAAGGCCTGAGCGCGTCAAATTTGCGGCGCCGGAACAAAGACATCCGCTACGCCAGTGTTTTGCGATCCGGCACGCCGCTATTCGCCGCCCGCGAACAAACACGGCAAGGAACGCAAGGAACTTGTGCGCGTTAACAATGTCGGACCGGGGCAACAGTCGTTGCGCCCGCACGGGAGGGGTGTCGGCCCAAGAGGAGTAGGCCATGAGAGCCTTGAGCACGAGAGCCCTGACGACGAGACCCTTGAAGTTTAATGCCCTGAAATTTTCAGTCTCATACGCGGCGTTTGGAACCGTGCTCGGCTTGGCGATGATCGCCGGCGCATCGGCCGCAAGCGCACAGACCTATATCGGCCCGCAACAGGTCGTGACGGTGCCGGCGGCGACCCAGGTGACGACTCACACCGTCCGCACCGTGCAGCCGCTGCCGGGTCGCCGACAACAAGTGATAACCACGCGCACGGTGACGCGGCGCGTGCTGCCGGGCTCGGCCGCGATCATTGCCGGTTCGGTCCCGAGCTATCCGCAACCGCTTTATGATCAGGTGACGCCGACAGAGGACGTGATCGCAACGACACCAGGCTATTCGCGCCCGCTCTACGATTATGCGGGGTCAGGCTACAACTACTCGCGGCCGCTCTACGACTATTCAGGACCGGTCTCGCGCCCGCTCTATGACGAAGTGGTCACGCAGCCTGCGGCGGCGACCGTGATCGACAACGGTTCGATCCTGGCGACGCAACCGTATCTCTATCGCTACGTCTATCAGAGCGACCGTATCCTGGTGATCGATCCCGCCACCGGGGATGCGATCCAGTCGATCCCGCGCTGAAGGCGGTTACGGAAGTGACTGCGCTGCGCGCCCCCCGCAAGGCGGCGCGCAGCGATATCACGTCACGCATGCGCTGATTGTTGAGCATAGTCTTTCTGCAATTTGCGCGTCATTTGTTTGATGATGCCGGTCGCCGACAGCGTGCCGAGTTGAGCTACACCTGCCTGGAAATGGCGCGCGACGTCAGGTCGACGCAAGCGCAACCGGCACCGGTCAAAGCCAAGGCGCAATGAGTCTCTAAGGCGCAATAAGCTCGGCCGCAAAAGGCCGCTGCTCAATAACCGATCAGGATTTCGCTGACGACCGGTTTGACCGCGCGCATCGCGGGGTCTGACGAACTGTATTCCTTGTCGGCGGCGAGTGCGGTGACCTCATCCGGCGATGCCTTCGGATCGGCCTGCAGGCTCATCCCCGACTTGCAGCCGCCGGCAAGCGTCGCCAGCAGGCCACCGTCCCAGTCGCTTACCGTCGCCGTGCCGTCCTTGTCGAAGCCCTTCAGCTTAAACGGCTTGTGGTTGAGCTTTTCCAGCTGCGCCAAGGTCAGGCCAAGCTTCATGCCGCCGGGGGCGGTCCAGGTCGATTTGCCGTTGATGACGATGAGATAGGTCTGATTGCGGGCGGCGGCATTGGCCCACCAGATTTCGAGCCGCCGCTTCGGATCGCTGGCGAACAGAACGGAAGCCGGGACCTTGCTGCCAGAGCTGGAATCGACATCGGTATAGGTGACGTTCTTGGTGTCGAAAGTCATCGCGAGCCGCAGATGGCTCGAATCTTTGGAAAACGCGCCGCTGCAGGCAACGACGCGGGCGTTCGCGATCGCTGCGCCGGCTTTTGGTCCGGCTGCGGCCGCGGGAGCGCCGGCCGCAGCCACGGGCACGGCTGGCTTGGTTGGCTTGACCGGGGCGCTCATCGGCTGCGCGACCGCCGCGGGCATCTGCTGCTGCATTTGCGACGGCGCGAGCTGATCGTCGGTGTCGAGGTCGGGATTGGTCGGCGTGGTGAGCTTTGAGCTTTTACGGTGCGGCTTGGCGGCCGGCGGCGGAGCGGCCTGATCGGATTCGTTGGGGTCCGCGGACTGTGTCTGCGCCAGCTGCTGCTGGGCCGCAGCCGGACCGGCGCTTGCGAGGCTCGCAATCAAGACACATGTCGCCGCCCCGATCGCGGCAGTCAGCGCCGCGCGCATCGTTACTCTCCGCATACCCCATCTCCGTAGCCGCGCCCGCACAATATTAGCACGACAACAGGGCGCGCAAACAATATGGCGGCGGTGCTGGACTGACGCGGGATGGGGCAGCCGAATGGGGGACGGCCGCACGCCTTTGGTCGCGTTATCTGTGCGGGTGGTGGTGGAGCCAGGCGGGATCGAACCGCCGACCTCCTGCATGCCATGCAGGCGCTCTCCCAGCTGAGCTATGGCCCCAAATCGAGATCAGGTGTCGATCGTCAGTAATCGGCAAAGCGTTCCGATGACGGGACCGATGACTAACGGCCCGATTATCCTTCCTCTTCGTTCTCGATATCGCCGCCGATAATGTCGGTGACATCGGCATCCTCTTCTTCCTGTTCCTCGATGAAGGTGCTGTCGTCATCGTCATCGAGGCTTTCGTCGACCTCAACATCATCGTCGCCGGCCTCGGCCTCGGTGGCTGCGGGCTTTTTGGCTCCGGACGCCTCGGCGTCAGCCTCCTCGAGCGAAACGGTCTCGACTTCCTGCGGTTCGGGCGCCGCCGCCACCTCCTCGGCCGGCGCAGGCCGGGCGGCGGCCGCAGCTTCCGGCCGTCCACGCGTTACGACCGGCGCGACCTCATAGACCGTACCGCACTTCGGGCAGTGGATCGGGTCCTTGTTCAGGTCATAGAACTTGGCGCCGCAACTGGCGCAAAGCCGCTTAGTACCCAGTTCGGGTTTGGCCACGGTCGGATCCTTCGCGTAATTCGGGTGCTTCACTTGGCTAGTCGAAACGCGGCTGTCAATAGTTGATTGGCTCCAATCCCCGGCCGTCCGGTCCGGAAAAACCGCGGGATGACGGGTTGCTCCGGCCCGTGATAGACGGCGGTCACAGAACCGGTATTACCTCTCCGGCCGGATCCCAAACATGAAATCTGACCCTGCTTCGGTTCCACTGACTGCCCGCCGCAACGGCCCTTTGGCCGGTCGCGTCCGCGTGCCGGGTGACAAGTCGATCTCGATTCGGGCCCTGATTCTCGGGGCGCTCACGGTCGGGGAGACCAAGGTTTCAGGCCTGCTCGAGGGCGAGGATGTGCTCAATACCGCCAAAGCCTTGCAGGCTCTTGGCGCCCGCATCGACCGGACCGGCGAACAGGCGTGGTCGATCCACGGTACGGGCGTCGGCGGCTTTGCCGAGCCCAAAGCGGCGCTCGATTTCGGCAATTCCGGCACCGGCTGCCGGCTCACGCTGGGCGCCGTCGCCGGCTGCCCGATCACGGCGACTTTCGACGGCGACGCCTCGCTGCGCAGCCGGCCGATGCGCCGCATCCTCGATCCGCTGGAGCGGATCGGCGCGCATGCCGCGGTGTCGGCCAATGGCCGACTGCCGTTGACGCTGAAGGGTGCCCGCGACCCCATGCCGATCGTGTTCGAGCCGCCGGTTCCTTCGGCGCAATTAAAGTCGGCGACGCTGTTGGCCGGCCTTGCCGCGCCCGGCGAGACGGTGGTGATCGAAGCTGAGGCGACGCGCGATCACACCGAGAAAATGCTCACCCATTTCGGCGCCCAAGTGCGGGTCGAGCCGACCGAAACCGGCGGCCGCCGCATCGCGCTGGTCGGTCAGCCCGAGCTCGTGCCGAAGCCGGTCGCGGTCCCCGCCGATCCGTCTTCGGCCGCTTTTCCGCTGATCGCAGCACTCCTCGTGCCCGGTTCGGACGTGATCCTCCAGGGCGTGATGATGAATCCGCTGCGCACCGGCCTTTTGACGACGCTCATGGAAATGGGCGCTGCGATCGAGAAGCTTGGGGAGCGCAACGAAGGCGGCGAGGACGTCGCCGATCTTCGAGTGCGCGCAAGCGCGTTGCGCGGCGTCGAGGTGCCAGCCGCACGCGCTCCCTCCATGATCGACGAATATCCGGTGCTGGCGGCGGCTGCGGCTTTCGCCGAAGGCACCACGCGGATGCGCGGCTTGAAAGAATTGCGGGTCAAGGAATCCGACCGCCTTGCCGCCACCGCCGATCTGTTGCGCGTCAATGGCGTTACGATCGACATCGAGGGCGACGATTTGATCGTGCATGGCAAGAGCAGAGCCCCAGGCGGCGGCACCGTCACCACGCATATGGATCATCGCATCGCGATGTCGGCCATCGTTCTCGGGCTTGCCAGCGAGCGGCCGGTACAGATCGACGACGGCACCTTCATTGCAACGAGCTTTCCCGGATTCGTCGACTTGATGCGGGGATTGGGCGCGGATTTGTCATGATTATTGCGATCGACGGGCCGGCTGCTTCGGGCAAGGGCACGATTGCGCGGCAGATCGCGGCCGTTTACGGGCTGCATTATCTCGATACCGGGCTCTTGTACCGGGCGGTGGCCAAGGCGGTGCTCGACGCCGGGCATTCTCCCGATGATGCCGAGCGCGCGACCGAAGCCGCGGTCATGCTCAATCCGGCTAAATTCGATGACAATGCGCTGAAATTGCAGACCATCACCGAAGCCGCCTCCGTGGTTGCCGCCATCCCCCAGGTACGGCAGGCGCTGATCAACTATCAGCGCGGTTTTGCCACCAAACCTCCGGGAGCCGTGCTCGATGGCCGCGATATCGGCACCGTGATCGCGCCTGGTGCCGACATTAAGCTCTTTATCGTTGCCACCCCCGAAGTGCGGGCCAGCCGCCGGACCCGGGAACTGCGGGGGCGCGGCGAAATGGCCGAGGAAAAGGACGTGCTCGCCGACCTGCTCCGCCGCGACGAGCGGGATTCGAGGCGCACCGCGGCCCCACTGAAGGCGGCGCCGGACGCGCACTTGCTCGATACAACGCATTTGGGTATAGACGCGGCGTTCCGGGCCGCCGTCGATATCATCGAGGCCGTTCGAGCGGGCCGAAAGCGCCGTTAACCTGCGCTTTCGTCATTGGAGGTAAGCCCGCTCACCGTCTCGTCCGCATGATCTCGTCTCCATGGCGATAGTGTCCGGAGCACAAGCTTCGTCCTGAACCTATGGCCTTGGCCCCACCCGCCGGTCGAACCGGCGGCTGCCGCACGTTCGGGATCATATTCATTCGCGGGGTCGGGAGTTTTTTATGGCTCAAGCTGCGGCTCAAACTAGCGCTGGCGCGCCCTCGCGCGAGGACTTCGCCAAGCTGATCGATGAATCCTTCAACGACGGTCACGTCCAGGAAGGCGCCGTCGTCAAAGGCACGGTGGTTGCGATCGAACGCGATCTGGCCGTCATCGATGTCGGTCTCAAGACCGAAGGCCGCGTGGCGATGCGCGAGTTTCAGGGACCGGGCCGCCAGAACGAGATCAAGGTCGGCGATACCGTTGAGGTCTATCTCGAAAGAATTGAAAATGCGCTCGGCGAAGCCGTGCTGTCGCGCGACAAGGCGCGCCGCGAAGAGAGCTGGGGCAAGCTCGAAAAGGCGTTTCAGAATAACGAGAAGGTGCAGGGCGTCATCTTCAATCAGGTCAAGGGCGGCTTCACCGTCGATCTCGACGGCGCGGTGGCCTTCCTGCCGCGCTCGCAAGTCGACATCCGCCCGATCCGCGACGTGTCGCCGCTGATGAACAATTCGCAGCCGTTCCAGATCCTCAAGATGGATCGCCGGCGCGGCAATATCGTCGTCTCCCGCCGCACCGTGCTGGAAGAGACCCGCGCCGAGCAGCGCCAGGAACTGGTGCAGAATCTCGAAGAGGGTCAGGTCATCGACGGCGTCGTCAAGAACATCACCGACTACGGCGCCTTCGTCGATCTCGGCGGCATCGACGGACTTCTTCACGTCACCGACATCGCCTGGCGCCGCGTCAATCACCCTTCCGAGGTGCTCAATATCGGCCAGCAGGTGAAGGTCAAGATCATCAAGATCAACCACGAGACCCACCGCATCTCGCTCGGCATGAAGCAATTGCTCGACGATCCGTGGCAGGGCATCGAGGCCAAATATCCGGTTGGCGCCCGCTTCAAGGGCCGCGTCACCAACATCACCGACTACGGCGCTTTCGTCGAGCTCGAGCCGGGCATCGAAGGCCTGATCCACGTTTCGGAAATGTCGTGGACCAAGAAGAACGTGCATCCCGGCAAGATCGTCTCGACGTCCCAGGAGGTCGAGGTGCAAGTCCTGGAGGTCGATCCGGTCAAGCGCCGTATTTCGCTCGGGCTCAAGCAGACCATGCGCAATCCGTGGGAGCTGTTCGTCGAGAAGCATCCGGTCGGCTCGACCGTCGAAGGCGAGGTCAAGAACAAGACCGAATTCGGCCTGTTTCTCGGCCTCGACGGCGACGTCGACGGCATGGTGCACCTGTCCGATCTCGACTGGAAACGCCCGGGCGAGCAGGTCATCGAAGAGTACAAGAAGGGCGACAAGGTCGAGGCCCAGGTTCTCGACGTTGACGTCGAGAAGGAACGCATTTCGCTCGGCATCAAGCAGTTGTCCGGCGCTGGCGCCGGTGCGGCTGCGGCCGGCGACGACACCGCCGCCGGCGAACTCAAGAAGGGCGACGTCGTCACCTGCGAGGTGATCGAAGTGAAAGAAGGCGGCATCGACGTGAAAGTCGTCGGCACCGACTACACGTCCTTCATCAAGCGCTCCGAACTGGCGCGCGATCGTTCCGAGCAGCGCCCGGATCGTTTTGCCGTCGGCGAAAAGGTCGACGCCCGCGTTACCCAGTTCGACCGCCGCTCGCGCCGTGTCACGGTCTCCATCAAGGCGCTCGAAGTCGCCGAGGAGAAGGAGGCGATCGCGCAATACGGCTCCTCCGATTCCGGTGCCACACTTGGCGACATTCTCGGCCATGCGCTCAAGCGCAAGGGCGAGGAGGGTGACGAAGACGTCAAAGAATGAGCGAGCACGTAACGCATATCATTCCGGGGCACCGTGCAGCGGCCGCCCCGGAATGCGTCACGTGAATGTGTGACAAGACGGGGCGAGAGCGGGGATGAGGACCAAACCAAGGACCACAGCATGTCGCTTGACGCCGATCTGATCGCCGACCGCCGCCGCATCCGGCGCAAACTGACGTTCTGGCGCGTGACCGCCATCGCCCTCATCGTCCTCGGCATTGCCGGGGGTGCTGCGATAACCAGCAATCGCATGGGGTTGGTCGGCGTTCGCCCCTATATCGCGCGGGTGACCATCTCCGGGCTCATTCGTGGCGATCGCGACCGCGTCGAGCAACTGGATCGGCTTGCACGTTCGCCGACGGCGCGCGCCGTCATCGTCCATGTCGACAGCCCCGGCGGCACCACCGCGGGCTCCGAACAGTTGTTCGACTCGCTGTCGCGGCTGCGGGCGCGCAAACCCCTGGTGATCGTCGTCGACAGCATGGCGGCGTCCGGCGGCTATATCACCGCGCTTGCCGGCGATCATATCGTGGCGCAGCAAACCTCGCTGGTCGGTTCGATCGGCGTGCTGTTTCAGTATCCGAACTTCGCCGACCTGCTGAGCAAGATCGGGGTGAAGATGGAGGCGGTGAAATCGACGCCGCTGAAGGCTGCGCCCGACGGTTATGAGCCGACCAGCCCGGAAGCCACCGCGGCCCTGAATTCGATCATTCAGGACTCCTATGCCTGGTTCAAAGGCCTAGTGAAGGATCGGCGGCATATGACCGACCAGGAGCTGGCGACGGCGGCCGATGGCCGGGTGTTCACCGGCCATCAGGCGATCGATCTCAAGCTCATCGATGAGCTCGGCGACGAGCGGACGGCGCTGGCCTGGCTCGCCAAGGAGAAGGACGTCGACGCCAAGCTGCCGGTCCGCGACTACCAGCTGCGCAGCCGGTTCGGCGACCTGCCGTTCCTGCACGCGGCGGCGGTCGCAGCCCTCGATGCCGCGGGTCTGGAGACCCTGGCGCGCCACCTCGATGAATCGGGTACCATGGGCGCCGTCGACCGTTTCAACCTTGACGGTCTATTGGCCCTTTGGCACCCTGCCGGTACTGATTGATCTGCGAGGCTTTTTTGCTTCGATCCGATGTGATCTTGGGCCGGTGGGCGACCCCGATACACTCGGCTATTTATTGGCGGCTGACATGATCAAGTCTGAATTGGTTCAGCGGATTTCGGCGCAGAACCCGCATCTCTATCAGCGCGACGTCGAGAACATCGTCAACGCTATCCTCGGCGAGGTCATTGCCGCGATGGCGCGCGGCGATCGGGTGGAATTGCGCGGCTTCGGCGCCTTCTCGGTGAAGAAGCGGCCGGCGCGCACCGGGCGCAATCCGCGCACCGGCGCGCATGTTTCGGTCGATCAGAAATGCGTGCCGTTCTTCAAGACCGGCAAGGAAATGCGCGAACGGCTCAATCGGCCGTCGTCGGAAGGTTGAGAGACCAGCCGCATTCGACAGGCAGTACGCTGCGCAAGGTCGTGGCGTGGGTCACTCTGGTTCCTCTCGCCATCGTCATCGTCGCCTTTGCGGTCGCGAACCGGCAGGACGTGACGGTCTCGCTTGACCCGTTCAATCCGGCTGTCCCGGCCGCTTCGGTGACCAAGCCGCTGTTTGTCGTGATCCTTGGCGTCCTGATCCTCGGTGTGATCGTCGGCGGCATCGCGGCCTGGCTGCGCCAAACCAAATGGCGGCGCACCGCGCGGCGGCTGGAGCGGGAGGTCGCCAATCTGCGGGCCGAGATCGATACGCTCAAGCGCTCTGGCGTCCCCGTCAGCATCCCGCAGGCCGTCGAGCCGGCCGAACGGCTTCAGCTCAAGCCGCCAATCCATTAACGCTGCGGCCCAAAAGACAGCCAAGACACGACCAAGACACGACCAAGACACGTCCGAGACAAAGCGCCCGCGGGGCTGTAGAAGGGCGCCATAAATTCCCAGCGAGGCATTCCGAGACCGAACTGCGCCATGCCGTTGATCGTCAAAATATGCGGCCTCTCGACACCCGAGGCTCTCGACGTCGCACTCGACGCGGGCGCCGACATGGTCGGCTTCGTGTTCTTTCCGCCGTCGCCGCGGCATCTGTCTCATCAGGCAGCGCGATCGCTCGGCCGCCGCGTGCGCGGCCGTGCCCAGAAAGTGGCGCTGACAGTCGATGCCGACGATGCGGTGTTTGATGCGCTGGTCGAGGCCCTGCAGCCCGATCTGTTGCAGCTTCACGGCAAGGAGAGCCCGGCGCGGGTCACGGCGCTGAAAAAGCGTTTCGGCCTGCCGGTAATGAAAGCGATTGCGGTCGAGACCAAGGCCGACCTTGCCGCCATGGTCCCCTATGCTGGAATTGCCGATCGTCTGTTGTTCGATGCTCGCGCGCCGCGCGAGGCGACGCGGCCGGGCGGGCTCGGCAAGACCTTCGACTGGCACCTTCTGGAAAATATCGATCCGGGCGCGCCGTTCATGCTGTCGGGCGGGCTCGATGCCGATAATGTGGCGGATGCCCTGCGCATCACCCGCGTGCCCGGCGTCGATGTCTCGTCCGGCGTCGAGCGCGCGCCCGGCGAGAAGGACCCTGATAAGATACGCGCTTTCATCCGCGCGGCGCGCGATGCTGCGGGTAAGCTTATCGATCGCGTGGCGTAAGAAAGTGTCGTGATGACGGTGCAGCAACTCAATTCGTTTCGGACCGGGCCCGACGAGCACGGCCATTTCGGCATCTATGGCGGCCGCTTTGTCGCCGAGACGCTGATGCCGCTCATTCTTGAATTGGAAAAGGCCTATGCCGAGGCCAAGGCCGACCCGGCCTACCGCAAGGAGATGGACGGTTATCTGACCCACTATGTCGGCCGGCCGTCGCCGCTTTATTTTGCCGAGCGTCTCACGGCGCATTGCCGGGGCGCGAAAATCTATCTCAAGCGCGAAGAGCTCAATCACACCGGCGCGCACAAAGTGAACAATGTGCTCGGCCAGATTCTTTTGGCGCGGCGCATGGGCAAGAAGCGCATCATCGCCGAGACCGGCGCCGGCATGCACGGCGTCGCCACCGCCACGCTCTGTGCGCGGTTCGGCCTTGAATGCATCGTCTATATGGGCGCGGTCGATGTCGAGCGGCAGAAGGCGAACGTGTTTCGCATGAATATGCTCGGCGCCAAAGTGGTGCCGGTGGAATCCGGCGCCAAGACGCTCAAGGACGCCATGAACGAGGCGCTGCGCGACTGGGTGACCAATGTCGGCTCGACATTCTATTGCATCGGCACTGTCGCCGGCCCGCATCCCTATCCGATGATGGTGCGCGACTTCCAATCCATCATCGGCAGCGAGACGCGCGTGCAGATGCAGGACGCCGAAGGGCGGCTGCCGGACTCGCTCGTCGCCTGCATCGGCGGCGGCTCGAACGCCATGGGCCTGTTTCATCCGTTCCTCGACGACAAGGACATCGAGATCTACGGCGTCGAAGCGGCGGGGCACGGCCTGGGCGGCGACATGCATGCCGCGTCCATCGCCGGCGGCCGGCCCGGCGTGCTGCACGGCAATCGCACTTATCTGCTCATGAACGAGGACGGCCAGATCAACGAAGCGCATTCGATCTCGGCCGGCCTCGATTATCCCGGCATCGGGCCGGAACACGCCTGGCTCAGTGATGTCGGCCGCGTGAGGTTTCTCTCGGCGACCGACGACGAAGCGCTCAACGCGTTTCAGCTGTTGTCGAAGCTCGAAGGCATCATTCCGGCGCTCGAGCCGGCGCATGCGATCGCCAAAGTGCTCGAGCTCGCGCCGCAGAAGCCGAGGGATCACCTGATGGTGGTCAATCTCTCCGGCCGCGGCGACAAGGATCTCGATTCGGTGGCGCGGCATTTGGAACATAAGACGCCATGACCACACGCATCGATCGGCGCTTTGCCGCGCTCAAGCAAGAGGGCCGCGCGGCGCTCGTTACGTTCACAATGGCCGGTGATCCGGATTACGCGACGTCGGTCGCGATCCTGAAAGCACTTCCCAAGGCCGGCGCGGACGTCATCGAGCTCGGCATGCCGTTCACCGATCCTATGGCCGATGGGCCGGCGATCCAGGCGGCGGGCTTGCGCGCGCTCAAGGCCGGCCAGAACATGAAGAAGACGCTTGCCGCCGTGCGCGAATTCCGTGCCGGCGACGACACGACGCCGATCGTGCTGATGGGCTATTACAATCCGATCTACATTTACGGCGTCGAGAAATTCCTGGCCGATGCCAAGGCGGCCGGCGTTGACGGGTTGATCGTCGTCGATCTGCCGCCGGAAGAGGATTCCGAATTGTGCCTGCCCGCGATGCAAGCCGGTTTCAATTTCATCCGTTTGGCGACGCCGACGACCGACGACAAGCGTCTGCCGGTCGTGCTCACCAACACTTCGGGCTTTGTCTATTACGTCTCGATCACCGGCATCACCGGCGCCGCGGCGCCGCAGCCCGATAAAGTTGCCGCTGCCGTCGCGCGCATCAAGCGGCATACCAAGCTTCCGGTCTGCGTCGGCTTCGGGGTGCGCAGCGGCGAGCAGGCGCGCGCGATCGCGCAGGGCGCCGACGGTGTGGTCGTCGGGTCGGCGCTGGTGGACGCGGTCCGCAAGAGTCTCAGCGCAGACGGCAAGCCCACGCCGGCGACCGTTCCGGCAGTGGCCGATCTCGTGCGCGCGCTCGCCGACGGCGTGCATGGCGCGAGCCGCGTCGCAGTGGAGAGCGCGCGTTAACCAAGATGATCGTGGTCACAGTTCGGCCACATGCGGCACCGGGACGCTGCATATTGTGCGTCATGTTGGAAGTCATGCGTGACTCGAACAAACATCACTATGGCACGCGCTTGCCGCATTGCCGCCGTTTACAGCCGCTTAAGATTGCCTCCTGCAATGTAGTCCGCTCGGGGGACGTGAAGCGGGTGGGGAGAGTAATGCGTAAAACAAGTTCCATTTCGTTTGGGCCAACGAAATCGTTCGGCATGCGGCATAGGCCGCAGCTGCCGATGACGGCTTCCATCTAGACAGCTTCATCTATTCAGCGCGCATGATGACGTATTCGACCGCATCGGTCGCTGACGTCACGGCATTTCGCGGCCGTGATTTTGCGTTCGGCGAATTCCGCCGGGCGGTTTTTGGCACGTTCTTTATCGGTGTCGGATCCATCGTTGCCATTGGCGCGACGATCGGTTGCGTGACCGTCGCCGCGGCTTGCATCGTTGCCGGACTGCACACGGACAATTCCAATCTCGACTTCAAGCGGCCGTTTGCGCTCGGCGCTGCATCTTTGACGAAACTCGAAACGGCGGCGTTGGAGACAGGCTATCGCGGCGTTGCCGGCGCTGTTGAGGCATCGTCCGCTGAAGCCTCGTCCGCAGCCCGCACGCTGATCGAGGAAGACCCCGTTCACACGGTGAAGGTTCTGATCTTCAGGGCGCCGGCCTCACAATCCGTTTCTGCACAGTCCGACGTTCCCCAGCTTACCGTCGCGCAGCGCTTCGCGGCCCTCTTGGGCCCCGATCAAACAAATCTCATGCCGGCGCCGCGTCCGGCCGCAGCGCCGGCGGCGCGTGAAACCGGCCGCGTGCATGTGGCGTTAGCGCAGCCTGAAACGACGGGCTCGATTCCTTCGCAGGCTGCGTCCGTCTCCGGCAATCCTTTGCGGCGGGTCATCGCGCCGCAATCGGTGAACAACCTGTCTCCGCTCCTCGCCAGCGTCGATAGCCGTACCGCGATCTATGACATCGAGGCGCATGTCGTCTATCTGCCGAACGGCGAGCAGATAGAGGCGCATTCCGGCCTGGGCGAGTGGATAGACGATCCGCATCACGTCAACGCCAAGATGCACGGTGCGACGCCGCCGAACGTCTACGATCTCGCGATGCGTGACGGGCTGTTCCATGGCGTCGAGGCGCTTCGGCTCAATCCGGTCGGCGACACCAGCATGTACGGCCGCGACGGCATCTTGGCGCATCCCTATATGCTTGGCCCCAACGGTCAATCGTTCGGCTGCGTGTCATTCAAGGACTACCAGGCGTTCCTGCGCGCCTTCAAAAAGGGCGAGGTGAGCCGTCTCGTCGTCGTGCCGCATCTCGATCCCCGTGCGCTGTCGACTGTCCATGCCAGCCGTGACGGCGCCAGCAGATACGCCTTCAATTGATCCCAGCTGATCCGCCGTGGTCGCAGTCCGCCCCAAATCGCTGCGCGAATGGCCGGCGGCAACGCCGAACTCAAGGCGCTCGGCGTAACGCAATAGCGCGCTGGGCCCGGGCAAAAGCGTCGCCGTCGGCCGGCGGGTCGCTGGTATCCCTCTGGGCGGCCGTTGCATTTCGCCGCATCCGTCCACACATTACCAAACCAAACTGGAGGGGCGTCCTACCGCCTGTGAACCTATGGCCCGTGACGTGGCTCGCGATTGGATGTGGTCGGAAGCGTGCGAAATGCTCGCACGGGCTGAGCGTATGCACCGCGAGCTGTTTCGGCCGTCGGGTACGCAGGAAAGGCTGCCGGCACGGTCGGTAGCTTGGGAGCCGCCCGTCGACATTTTGGAGACTGAACACGAGGTTCTGGTGCTGGTCGCACTGCCCGGCGTCGATGTCGACGGCGCACAAGTCGCGATCGAGGGCGGCGATCTGGTGATCGCCGGCACGCGTGTGCTGCCGCCGGAATTACGTACCGCAACGATCCACCGGCTCGAACTGCCGCAGGGGCAGTTCTTCCGGCGGCTGCGGCTGCCCCCCGGGCGCTATAACGGCGTCCGCCGCGCCGTCGCCGACGGATGTCTGGTGATCACGTTGCAGAAAGCAGGGGCTCATCGTGGCTGACGAATTGCAATTGAAGGCTTCGCCGGTCGAGGGCGGCGGCGCATTGCCGCCTTTGCCTCCCGACGCGCTGATCATCGTGCCGGTGCGCAACACCGTCCTGTTTCCGGGGCTGGTACTGCCGATCACGCTCGGCCGGCCGAAATCGGTCGCCGCCGCGCAGCAGGCCGTGCGCGACCAGCGCCAGGTCGGCATTCTCTTGCAGCGCGCCGCCGACGTGAACGATCCGACCGGGATCGATATGCACCGCATGGGTACGGTCGCCAATATCATGCGCTACCTCACCGCGCCCGACGGCACCAATCACCTGGTCTGCCAGGGCGATCAGCGCTTCCAGATCGTCGAATATCTGAGCGGCTGGCCGTTCCTGGTCGCGCGCGTGCTGCGCATCCCCGAACCCGACGCCAAGACACCGGAGATCGAGGCGCGCTTCGTCAATCTCAAGGCGCAAACCGTCGAAGCCATCCAGTTGCTGCCGCAGGTGCCGCAGGATCTGCTCGCCGCGATCCAATCGATCGAGACGCCGTCGGAGCTCGCCGATCTCGCCACCGCTTACATGGACGTCAAGCCGGACGAGAAGCAGGAGATCCTCGAAACCGTCGACATCACCGCGCGCATGGACAAGGTGTCGCGGCAATTGTCGCATCGCATCGAGGTGCTGCGGTTGTCGCAGGAGATCGGCAAGCAGACCAAGGCGGCGCTCGACGAGCGCCAGCGCGAGGTGCTGCTGCGCGAACAGATGGCGGCGATCCAGCGCCAGCTCGGCGAGGGTGATGACGGCAAGGCGGCGGAGATCGCCGAGCTCGACAAAGCCATCGCCGATGCCGGCATGCCGAAAGAGGTCGAGGATCAGGCGCGCAAGGAATTGCGCCGCCTGCAGAAGATGCCTGAAGCGGCCGGCGAATACGGCATGGTGCGGACCTATCTCGATTGGCTGATCGAACTGCCGTGGAAACTGCCCGAGGAGAAGCCGATCGACATCAACGAGGCGCGGCGCATTCTCGATGCCGACCATTACGGCCTCGACAAGATCAAGAAGCGCATCATCGAATATCTCGCCGTGCGCAAGCTCGCGCCGCAAGGCAAGGCGCCGATCCTGTGCTTCGTCGGCCCGCCCGGCGTCGGCAAGACGTCGCTCGGCCAGTCGATCGCGCGCGCCATGGACCGCAAATTCGTGCGCGTCAGCCTCGGCGGCGTGCATGACGAGGCTGAGATCCGCGGCCACCGGCGCACCTATATCGGTGCGCTGCCGGGCAATATCATCCAGGCGATCCGCAAGGCGGGCGCGCGGGATTGCGTCATGATGCTCGACGAGATCGACAAGCTCGGCGCCGGCATTCAGGGCGATCCGGGTGCGGCTTTGCTCGAAGTGCTTGACCCTGAGCAGAACAATACGTTCCGCGACAATTATCTCGCGGTGCCGTTCGATCTGAGCCGCGTGGTGTTCCTCACCACGGCCAACATGCTCGACACTGTTCCAGGGCCGCTGCGCGACCGCATGGAGATCATCAGCCTCTCGGGCTACACCGCCGACGAGAAGCTCGAAATCGCCAAGCGCTACCTGGTGCGGCGGCAATTGGAGGCGAACGGGCTCAAGCCCGATCAGGTCGAGATCGGCGAAGACGTGCTGCGCGACATTATCGCGAACTACACCCGCGAGGCGGGCGTGCGCGGGCTGGAGCGGCAGATCGGCCAAGTGCTGCGCAATGCCGCGGTACGCATCGCCGAAGGCGGCGCCGGGCCGATCCGCATCGCGAAAACCGACGTCACGGAGATTCTCGGGCCGTCGCGGTTCGAGAGCGAAGTGGCGATGCGTGTCAGCGTGCCCGGCGTCGCGACCGGTCTCGCCTGGACACCGGTGGGCGGCGACATCCTCTTCATCGAGGCGACACGGATTCCGGGCTCGGGCAGGTTGATCCTCACCGGACAGCTCGGCGACGTGATGAAGGAAAGCGCGCAGGCCGCGCTCTCCATCGTCAAGAACCGCGCCGGCGCGCTCGGCATCGATGCGGTGCGCTTCGAGAAGAGCGACATCCATATCCACGTGCCGGCGGGCGCGACGCCCAAGGACGGGCCGAGCGCGGGGGTGGCGATGTTCATGGCGCTGGTCTCGCTGATGACGGATCGCACCATTCGCAGCGATACGGCGATGACCGGCGAGATCAGTCTGCGCGGCTTGGTGCTGCCGGTCGGCGGCATCAAGGAGAAAGTGGTTGCCGCGCATTCGGCCGGCATCAAGCGCGTCATGCTGCCGGCGCGCAACCGCAGGGACTATGACGATATTCCGGAGACCGCGCGAAAGGAGATGGAGTTCATCTGGCTTGAGCGCGTCGAGGAAGCGGTCGCCAATGCTTTGGAGCCGAAGTCTGCGACCGAGAAGTCTTCGGTAGAGAAGGCGGCTACGCCGGAGCTTGCGGGCGCGGAAGCGTGACGGTTAGGGTATGATCCGGAAAAGCAGAAGCCGGTTTTCCAAAAAGATCATGCTCAATCAAAATCTTAGAGCGACGATTCAATCTGAAACATCGCGCTCTAGTCGATCGGCGGCATGTTGAGCGCGCGATCGACCAGCGCACCGGCGCGCTCGAAATCGAAATTGCGATAAAGGTTCAGCTTCGCCCCAAACGACGGTCCGCCATAGAATTTCTCGTATTGCTGATGGCGGCTGCCGAATTCGGAGCCGAGAAAATCCCACAAGAGCCGCATCAGCTTGATGCGGCTTTTCGCGTCCGTCGACCCTGAGGGCATATAGCGCTCGATATCGGCGGCGCTCTCCGGATTGCCGAAATCGGCATCGGACGACGGCAGCGTGATGAAGGCGGCGCCCGCCATTTCGCGGATGAGTTCAAGCATCCGGCCGTTGAATTCGGACTGCATGGCGCTTGCGGCGTAATAGGCGGTGCGCGACGGCCAGAATACGCCGTCCTCGATCGTGCCCATGGTTTCATGCGCGTGCAGCATCGCCTCGTAGATCGACACGAAGGCGACCAGCTCGCCCATCATGATCGTCACCGCCGGGTTGGCGATATTGCCGGTCATTTCGTTCATGCGCTGCGCCAGCCCCGCCATGAAGCGCAGCTTGGTCACATAGCGCGTCTGCGCCTGATGATTGCCGATGAGGTGCGACGGCGTCTTGCGCCACTGGTCGCGCGACAATTCGACATTGCGATAGATGAACACGCGCTCCCACGGCACGAACACATTGTCGAAGATGACATAGCTGTCGGATTCGTCGAACCGGCTCGACAGCGGATAGTCGGCGGCGCGGCCGGCGCCCGCATAGGGATGCCGCGGATAAAGTTTCAGGCCCTCCGCTGAGATCGGCACGGCCAGGCAATTGGCGTAGTTCTCGTCGCCTGGCGCCAGCGGCTGGATGCAGCTCAATTGCAGATAATCGGAAATCGCACCGCCGGTCGCCAATTGCTGCGCGCCGGAAATGATAATGCCGTCGTCGCGCTCCTTCACCACGCCGGCATAGAGCGTCGGATCGCTTTGCTTGTGCGCGGGCTTGGAGCGGTCGATCTGCGGCGGCACGATCGCGTAGCTGCAATAGATGTGATTGTCGCGCATGAATTCGTAGAACCCGACGAGATTGTCGGCGAATTGCTGTTGCCCGGCGCTGGCAAAGAATTTCGGGTTCGCCGCATAGCCGGAAAAAAAGCCCGCGACGTGATCGGGCGCGCGGCCCATCAGGCCGAAGGTCGCTTCCGCCCAGGTCTCCGAGAACAGGCGGCGGGCGCGCAGGTCGGCGTGGTTCTGCGGGATCTGCCAGGCGCGATGCACCGGCATGCCGGTTCTGGGCGAGGTAAACGTCATGCGCTCGCGCAAATCCGGCCGCGCTGCGATGTCGTAGAGCGTGGCGATCGAGCGCGCGGCCTGGCGGAAAGCCGGATGCGCGGTGACGTCTTTGACCAGTTCGCCATCGACAAAGACCCGCCGCCCGTCGTTGAGCGAGCGGAGATATTCGTCACCCGTGCGCATAAACGCCTCTCCCCTGTCCAGCCGATAGTTCTAGCGCGCGCCTCGCGCGGCTGTCATTGGCCAAACTGCTTACCTGCTAATCCATTGCCGACGCTTGCCAAATGGGTCCGGCGCGGCTTTAAAGCCGGGGGGCGCGGGGAGGCGAATAAATGCTAAGAAAACTAATCTGCGCCAGTGCCGGGTTGCTCGCGCTTGTGAGCGCACTTCTCGGCGTGCTCGGCCCCGCCCGCGCTGATTACCCCGAGCGACCAGTGACCATCGTGGTGGGATTTCCGCCGGGCGGCCCGAGCGACGTACTGGCGCGTGTGATCGCCCATAAGCTTGGCGAGCTGCTCGGCCGGCCCTTCGTGGTCGACAACCGGCCCGGCGCCGGCGGCAATGTGGCGGGCGAATTTGTGGCCCATGCCGAGCCTGACGGCTACACGCTGTTGATGGGCAATAATTCGATCCTCGCCACCAATGCGAGCCTTTATGCGAGGATCGGCTTCGATCCGATAAAGGATTTTTCGCCGATCAGCCTGATCGGCTCGCAGGCCAATATCCTCGTGGTCAATCCCAACGTGCCGGCCCATACGATGGGCGAGCTGATCGCTCTCGCCAAGGCCAATCCGGGCAAGCTCAATTTTGCCTCCTCGGGCTTCGGCGCGGCGGCGCATCTCGCCGGCGAATTGTTCAAGACCATGGCGCAGATCGACATCGTGCATGTGCCCTATAAGGGCGCGGGGCCGGCCTTGGAGGATGTCATTTCCGGCCAGGACCAGATGATGTTTGCCACCGCCGCGTCCGTCGTCGGCATGATCAAGAGCGGACAGGTGCGGGCGCTTGCGGTGACCACGCTCAAACGCACGGCGATCCTGCCTGATATTCCGACCGTCGACGAACTCGGGTTGAAGGGATTCGAGGCGACGACCTGGCACGGCCTGGTCGCGCCCGACGGCACGCCGAAGGACATTGTCGCCACGCTGCATCGCGCCGTGGTCGCCGCGCTCAACGATGCCGAGGTGCAGCATTCGCTGACCGAACTCGGCGTCGACATTGTCGGCGATTCACCGGAAGAATTTTCCGCCTATATCCAGGCCGAAATTCCGAAATGGGCGGCGGTGATCAAAGCCTCCGGCGCCGCGGCGCAATGAGTCTCATCTTACAGCATTTGCAGTGGCGCCGACGGCGCGCTCTGCTTGCCAATCCTTGCCGAGCCCGGCGCTGGTCGGGAACACCAGCGACTTGATCACGACCGGCACTGCGCCGGACGTATCGAGCATCGCGCCGATGTCGATATAGTCGAACTCCTTCAGCTCGAGCCCGTCGATCGAGACGATAGAGGTCTTGAGCTTCATCTCTTCGCGATAATGAATGCCGATCAGCCCGCCGACATCGCCGTCCCCGGCGAGCACGATCGGATGCCCATGTGCCAGCACGGCTTCGAGCCCGGCAGCCACGCCTTTGCAGAAATTGTCGAGACGGCGGAACGTCGCCGAGCCGCGCCACGGCACGAACAGGGCCACCGGGCTTTCGCCGCTGCCGAGGTCGAGGCGCTTGAGCGCCGATTTGATCGCGGCGGCCAGCGCCGCAGCGTCGATGTCATCGTCGAGCGGCAGCGTCGGCGCGATCACCGGCACGTTGCGCAGCGGCAATGTTTCGAGCGGCGACACGAAGATCGTAGAGCCGGACACTTGCATCGTATATTGCGACGCGCCGATCACGGTGGCGCGGATACGCGCGTCCGGCCGCGCCAATTGCAGCCCGTCCGCGAGGCGCGCGCGCAATTCGGCGGCAAGCTCCGGGCCGAGATCGCCGAACGCTTTGCTGTCGCCGCCGTAAATATATTCCGACACGCCGCCGGAGAAACTCACGTCGGAGATGTCGCCGCGATAGTTGAGCGGATCGAGGCGCAGCAGATCGGCGCCGCCGGCGCGCGGCGTGCCGCCTCTGATCGCCTCGAACACCCGATCCGCCATGCAGGCGGCCAGCGCACGCGCCTGCGCCTCGTCGACGACAATGCCGGGTGCGAGCTTCAGCCCAAGCTCGGCGCCAAAGCGCCGGCCGGCCTCTTCCAGCCGCACGATGCGGCGCGTGTCGTCGAGCACAATCAGCCGAGCGCCGATATCGAGCGCGGTGACGTCGATAACTTTGCCCTCGGCGCAGACAGCGATCTTCGCTGTGCCGCCGCCGACATCGACATTAAGCACCGGCGCGTTGTTGCGGATCGAGCGCGCGGCGGCGCCGGAGCCATAGGCCGCCATCACCGATTCAAGGCTGTCGCCGGCGCTCACCGCGACCATGCGCCCGGCCTGGCGCGCGAACAGTTCGCCGATGCGCCGCGCATTGCGCCGCCGCACCGCGACGCCGGTCAGGATCAGCGCGCCGGCATCGATCTCATCGGGATCGATCTTGCCGTCCTTGTACTGGCGCTCGATGAAAGCGCCGAGCGCTTGCGCGTCGATCTCGTCCTCGCCGCAATAGGGCGTCAGCAGAATGTCGGACTGATAGAAGCTCTCGCGCTCGGTGACGACATAGCGGCTGTCGAGCCGCTCCAGCACGATGCGCGAGAATACGAGATGCGAGGTCGACGAGCCGATATCGACGCCGACCGACAGCACGCACAATTCATCTTCTTCGCCAAACGTTCTTCCGGTGCTGGAAAAGAAGATACGGCCGCCGTCCTCGTCGCGCTGGATGTCGTCGCTCATGCGCCGCCACTATTCCATTATTCTTTGGGCAGCAGTCCGCGATAATCCCGCTCGTAATATTCCGGCCGCATGCGGTTCTCGGCGCCGTCGCGCTTGAGCCGCTCGGTATATTCCTGGCGCAGGAACGGATCCTCCATGTAATAGGGGATCGCAGTGCCGCCTTCGGGAATGTCCATCGCGGTGTAATCGGTGTGCTTCTCGCCGGGCGGGCCGGGCTCACGGCCGGGATTATGCGGGCCGAACCAGGCGGTGAGGCGGAACGGCTCTTTCGAGGCGCCGAAATGCTGGTGATACCAGCGCGCCCCGCCGGGCGCGGCCGAGACCATGCCAAACTGCTCGTAATCGACGCGCTTGATCTGGTCGGCCTTGCCATCCTTCCAGGGCGTAATGCCCAGATGCTCCGGCCAAGTGTAGGTGTAGCCTTTTCCCTTTAAACAGATCAGCACCGCCGCAGACGTGTGCGCATGCGCCTTGGAATAATGGCCGTTCTCGTGCTGGGCAATCCAGAGATAAAACGAGTTGCCGGTCATCAGCGGCTCGACGCGGCGATAGCCGGGCGAGCGGCGGTTATCCAGCGGCAGGTCGCAATTGACGATGTCGGGAACGAAATTGGTGCGCCGCATGGCGAGTCCGCGCACCGGATCCGGTTCGATGTCGTCCTTGTATTTGTAGAAATCGTCGGCGCCCGAGAAGCGGTCACGGAACTGATAGGGGCAATTGTAGATCGCGCCGGCGTCGTTGATGAGATTCATCAGGTTCGGTGCGGTGGTGCCTCCGATCAGCAGCGCCGGCGAAGAGCTGGCATTGACGATGCGGTGCATCGCATTGACCGGAATCGAAAACAGCGAGCCCTTCTGCCATTCGAAAATGTGGCGCTTGCTGTCGCCTTCGAGCCAGACTTCGGTCGAGCCGCGGCCTTCGACGACCAGATAGATCTCCTCGTAGAGATGCTTTTCGGGATTGAGCGCGCCGGCGCCTGGCACTTCAATGACATAAGAGCCCCACTTGCCTTCGGTGCCGTGCAACTGAATGTAGCTGCCGCGCCCGCCCATCCGCGCCCAGGGTTGCAGCGGCAGATTCTGGACCTTGCTGACGCCGATATCGCGGTAGATCGGAATCTCCTCCGACTCCATGAACAGGTCATAGGGCGTCTTCGGGCGGTTGAACTTGCCGAAGCCCGCGCGCTTAAAGCCCGACGGCTCATGCCAATGAACCTGACCGGTGATTTCGTGCATGACGGCGTCCTCTGCTGCTCGTTGTGATCGGCGGCGAGGGGCTGCGCGATGACGAAGGCGCAGCCGCGCTGCCATCCGTCGCGAGCATAACTGTCGCTCGATTGCTGAGGCTTTCGCCCCAAGTTGAATCGTGATGTACAATGCGTGCTATAGCATTGCAACGGGCGTGGTTCCGCCCCGTTTACGAGTTGGATATTTGGTGGAGGTTCCGTGTCGGCGGCTGTTGTTGCGCTTGTTTTTCACGATAAATCGGGATCGGCCCGCCGTACGGCTCAGATCGAACATCTTGTGGTTGCCGGCTGGACCGGACGCGACAAAGCGGCCGTCGAGAAGCACATCGCCGAGCTCGAAGCCATCGGCGTCAAGCGCCCGGCGACGACACCGATCTTTTATCGGGCCTCGGCCGTGCGGGTGACGACGGATGATGCCATCGAAGCGCTTGGCAATGCGTCGAGCGGAGAGGCGGAGTTCGTGCTGCTGCAGCATGGCGGCCGCCTCTGGGTCGGCACCGGCTCCGATCACACTGACCGCGAGGTCGAGAAATACGGCGTCTCCGTTTCCAAGCAGATGTGCGACAAGCCGATCGCCAAGGATTTCTGGGCCTATGACGAAATCGCGCCGCATTGGGACAAACTGATCCTGCGCGCGCATATTTCCGAAAACGGCGGGCGCAAGCTGTACCAGGAAGGTGCGGTGACGGCGATGCTCGATCCGCTGGTGCTGATCGAGCAATTCGTCGGCAAGGCCGGCCTTGCCGAAGGAACGCTGATGTTCTGCGGCACGCTGGCCGCGCATGGCGGCGTGCGCGCCGCCGACGTTTTTGAGTTTGAGCTCGAAGACCCGGTGCTGGCGCGGAAGATCTCACATCGCTACCGCACGCTGGCGTTGCCGGTACTGGGCTGAATAAGGAGACGCATCATGCCGATGAACAAACCGCATCTTGAATTTCACAAGCTCGATATGAACAACGGCTGGGTGACGCCGCCCGGCTATCCGGCGGGTATCCAGCAGAAGATTCTGGCGAGCGATCTCGACGAGACCAAAAAAATGGGCGGCCGTACGCGGCTCCTGCGCTTTGCGCCCGGCGTCTATACCACTGCGCCCTTCGTGCACGATCACTGGGAGGAAGTTTATCTCGTCTCCGGCGATCTGATCGTCGGCAACGACGAAAAAGGTCAGGGCGGCGAGCCGTTCGAAGCGCCGACTTACGCTTGCCGTCCGCCGGGCGTCCATCACGGGCCGTTCAAGTCCGAGCGCGGCTGCGTGCTCTACGAAATTCACTATTACGACGAGACCAAGAACCCGAAATAATCTCGAAGGCGCAAATGCCGGCAGGCGAGTCAACACATCCCGTGATGCGGCCGTATCTTGCGGCTGCGAAGAAATTTGCCTCCGGCGCGGACACGCCGCGGCAGTTCCTGGAGCGCTCGCTCGAATTGTTCGCGCTGTGGGAGCCGCGCATCGGCGCCTTCGTTTGCACCAATCTCCCGGCCGCGCGCGCGGCGGCGGAGAAGTCGACCGAGCGCTGGCGGGCCGGCAAGCCTTTGTCGGCGATTGACGGCATTCCGGTCGGCATCAAGGACATTATCGAGACGGCCGATATGCCGACCGAAATGGGCTCGCCGCTGTTTGCCGGCTGGCGCTCCGAAAAAGACGCCGCCAACGTGCGCGCGCTGCGCGACGCCGGCGCCGTCATTCTCGGTAAGACGGTGACGACGGAATTCGCGGCGTCCGAGCCGCGCGGCACGCGCAATCCGTGGAATACCGCGCACACGCCGGGCGGCTCGTCGAGCGGCTCGGCGGCGTCGGTCGCCGCCGGCATCGCCAGCGCCGCGCTCGGCACGCAGGTGATCGGCTCCACGATACGACCGGCAAGCTTTTGCGGCTGTTTCGGCTTCAAGCCGAGCGTGAATGCGCTCAATCGCGAAGGCTGCCACGACTACCAGAGCCAGAGCTGCACCGGCATTCTCGCTGCCTCGCTCGAAGACGTGTGGCAGGTGGCGCATGAGATCGTTGCGCGTGTCGGCGGTGACGCCGGCACCCAGGGCCTGCAAGGCCCCGATGCGCTGCCGCCGCCGCGCAAGCCGCGCCGTCTCGCCGTGCTCGAAACCGCCGGATGGGGAGGGGCAACGGCTGCCGCCAAGGAGCGTCTCAACGAGGCGGTGGCGCAGCTGAAATCCGAAGGCGTCGAGATCCGCACCCGGCACAATGACGATAAGGTCGCGGCGCTCGAGACGGCGCTGCTCAATGCCGCGGAACTGTCGCATCGCTGCAATGGCTGGGAGACCCGTTGGTTCCTGCATTCCATGCGTGATCGTGACGCCAGCAAGCTCAGTCGCGCCATTCTGGATCGCGCGCAGAAATACGAGGACATGACGCTCACCGACCACCGCGCCGATCTGAAAGAACGGGCGAGGGTGCGCGCGGTGCATGCCGAGCTTGCCAGCGTCTGTGACGCCAGTGTCACGCTCGCCGCGCCGGGCGGTGCGCCGGAAGGTCTGGCTTCGACCGGCAATGGCGAGCTCGCGATTCCCGCTTCGCTCCTTGGCGTGCCGGCTTTGTCGTTGCCTCTGTTCGAAGAGAGTGGCATGCCGCTCGGCCTGCAGGTGATCGGCTATTTCGACCGCGACGCCGACGCCTTTGCCATTGCGTCGTGGCTGTTCGCTTCGCTTAAGCCAAAGCGCTGAACGCCATGGCCGAGCCGAAGGACGATCTGCCGCCTTCACTCGCGCGCTATCGCGGCGCGGCACATCCGGCGCGCGGCTATCCCGATCTGCACGATCACGTTCTGGCGTTGTATCGCGCCGGACGTCTTGTGGTCGTCGATGAGCCGATCAACAAAGACAACGAGATGCATCCGCTGGTGCGCTGGCAATATCGCGGCGGCATCCCGGAAGCCGATCGCAAGGCTTTTCTGTTCACCCAGCCGACCGACGGCAAGGGCGCACATTACGATATTTCCGTGCTGGTGGCAGGGCTTGCTGCCAATCCCGAAGTCTATCGCATCGGCTTCGGCCGGCCGCTTGCCGAAATCGGCGACGCCTGGGTGAAGGCGCTTGCCGCGCCGCTCGCGCCGCGCGTGGTCGGCGACGCGCCGTGTCAGGAAATCTGCGTCACCGGCGACGATCTCGACAAGCCGGGCCACGGCCTCGACGGTCTGCCGGTGCCGATCTCGACGCCCGGCTTCGACAACGCGCCGTATCTCTCTGCCGGCCATTACATCACCAAGGATCCCGACACCGGCCTGCAGAACGTCGGCAATTATCGCGGCCAGATCAAAGCGCCGCGCCGGCTCGGCATGAATCCGTCGGTCGAGCTGCGCGCCGGCATCTATGCGCATTGGCTCAAATACAAGGAACGCGGCGAGCCGATGCCGTGCGCGGTCGTGGTCGGGGCACCGCCGCTGATTTCTTATGCCTCCGTGCAGAAAATGCCGGAGACGCTCGACGAGATCTGGGTCGCCGGTGCGCTGGCGGGGCAGCCGATTAATGTCGTGCGAGCAAAGACCGTCGATCTGTTGGTGCCAGCGGAGTCCGAGATCGTGATCGAGGGCTACATCGACACCGAATTTCTGGAGCCCGAAGCGCCGTTCGGGGAGTCGCACGGCTACGTCAATCTGCAGGAATACAATGCCTTCATGAAGGTCACCGCGATCACGCGGCGGCGCAATGCCATTCTCACCTCATTCATCAGCCAGGTGACGCCGAGCGAGTCGAGCGTCATTCGCCGCGTCGCCATGGAGCCGGTGTTTCTGCATCACCTGCAATCGGTGATGGCGGTCAAATCGGTGAAGGCCGTCGCCATGCACGAGCCGCTGACCAGCCTCTATGCAGTGATCGGCATTCAGTTCGCGCGCGGCGCTCCTGAAACGGAAATCTGGCGCGCGCTCGACGGCGCCTCGACTTTGCACCGCTTCGCCGGCAAATGGATCATCGCCGTCGACGAGGACATCGACCCGCATAACGCCGACGCCTTGTTCTGGGCGATGTCCTATCGCTGCCAGCCGCAGCACGATCTTCTGGTTGTGCCGCATAAGCATCCAGGTCACGGGCCGCGCGGCCCGCGCGACGACGGCGAGACGGCGAGCGTGCTGATCAACGCAATGCTGAAGGGTACTTTCGCGCCGGTCGCGCTACCGCAGCGCGAATATATGGAACGGGCGAAGCTGATCTGGGAAAGACTCGGCCTGCCGCCGCTGGAGCCGGAAAGCCCGTGGCATGGCTATGATCTCGGCTACTGGCCTGACGAATTGGCGCGCCAGGCGCGCATGGCTGCGGCCAGCGATTACTTTGCACTCGGCCGCGAAATGGGTAATCAAAGACGCAGAGACGTCGCGATGAATACGCCGGTGGAACGGGAGGAAGATAGAGAGCATAACGGAGACCCGTAATGCGGATGCTGCCTCGTATCGTTCCCTGCGTCGTTTTGACCGCGCTTGCCGCGGTTTTTTCGTTTCTTTGTTCGCGTCCTGCTCCGGCACAGGATGCGAGTAGCAATCTCAAACCTTGGCGCGACGGCGTCGTCGAGGCCAAAAGCGATGCCGGTTTTGTCTTCATGGCGAGCAAAGGCGGCTTTGCCGCCAAGGAGGGACTGGATCTCAACATGATCCAGTTCAAAGGCGATGCGCTGGCGCTGCGCGGCATGCTCGCTGGCGAGCTTGAAAGCTACGAAGGCAATCCCGGCGCTCCGCTGCTCGCGGCGTCGCGCGGCGCCGATATCAAAGTCATCGGCTGCTATTGGCCGGTGCTCACCAATGCAATTTTTGTGAAGCAGGGGATTTCCTCGGTCGCCGATCTCAAGGGCAAGGCCTTTGCGATCTCGAGCCCGGGCGCGCTACCGGATTTGTTTGCGCGCGTGGTGCTCGAACAGAACAATCTCACCGACAGCGACGTGAAATTCGCAGTGATGGGCAGCGACGCCGACCGCTTCCGCGCGCTGTCGGCGGGGATCGCCGATGCCGCGGTGATCTCGACCGAGTTCGCGCCGATCGCCGAGCAGCAGGGACTGAAGCTTCTGGTCCATCCGCACGATGCGGCGCCGAACTATCTGCGCTTCTGCATCTACACATCGAGCACGGTGCTCAAGCAGCGCCATGACGATGTCGTGCATTTCCTGACCGCCGAGATGAAAGCGCTGCGCTATGCGCTCGCCAGTCGCGACAAGGTCCTCGATTTGACGCGTCAGGTCACCGACGCGAAGCCGGACGACCCGCGCCCTGGCTATGTCTTCGACGAAGTGACCAAATATTCCGCGATCGATCCGGCGATGCCTATCCCGCTCGCAAAGCTCGATTGGCTGCAGGACCTCTTGGTGAAAACCGGAAATCTTTCGACCAAGATCGACGTCAAGACCATCGTCGATGACGGGCCGCGCCAGGAAGCGCTGGCGCAAGCCGGTAAGTAAGAACTATCCCCTCCCCACACAGGGGAGGGGAAACAACAATGAGGAAACGCATGCGCTATATCGACGCCTTCAATCATTTCTTCCCCAAGCGCTATTACGAGGCATTTCTCGAAACGCCTGCCGGCTCCAAGGATATCGGCAAGCGCATGCGCGGCATTCCGGCGCTGCACGACGTCGAACTGCGCAAGCGCGTCGTCGAGCAATTCGATAATTATGCGCAGGTGCTGTCGCACGCTTTGCCGCCGATCGAGCGGGTCTGGGGGCCGGACAGGTCGCCGGATATGGCCAAGATCGCCAATGACGGTCTTGCCGAGGTCGTCGCGCAGAACCCGAAGCATTTTGTCGGCTGGTCGGCGCTGTTGCCGATGAACGCGCCTGAGGCCGCCGCGAAAGAGGCCGAGCGTACGCTCGCAAACGGCGCCAATGCCGTGCAGCTCTGCACCAATGCCAACGGCATTCCACTCGACGAGCCGCAATTCCTGCCGGTCTTCGAGGCGATCGCCAAATCCGGCAAGCCGATCTTGCTGCATCCCGCGCGCACCCGCGACATGCCGGATTTCCCGACCGAGAAAGTCTCGAAATATGAGATTTGCAGCGTGCTCGGCTGGCCCTACGAGACCGGCGTGACTTTGGCGCGGCTGATCTTCTCCGGCATCATGGATCGCTTTCCCGATCTCAAAGTGATCGCGCATCATCTCGGCGGCGTCGTGCCCTATCTCGAAGGCCGCGTCGGTCACTCTTTCGATCAGCTTGGCGTGCGCACCTCGGACGAGGATTACGGCGCGATCCTCAAATCGCTGCGCAAGCGGCCGTTCGATTACTTCAAGGACTATTACGGTGACACCGCGATGGAAGGCGCGCGTGCCGCGACTGTCTGCGGCATCGAATTCTTCACCCCGGATCACGTGCTGTTCGCGTCCGATTGTCCGTTCGATAAGGAGAAAGGACCGGGCTATATCCGCGACACTTTGAAAGTCATCAACTCGCTCGACCTGTCGGACGCCGAGCGGGAGAAGATTTGCCATCGCAACGCGGAAAAATTATTCGGGCTGGCGTGACGATCGCCGCACCGCGCAGGCGGGGCGAGGAAAACGTGCCGCCGGCTCAATCGCTTTTGTTCCATTTATTCGACAACCGAAAGCTTCGGTCGGCGCCGTACTGTTCGTTGCCGAAAGCGGGTGTGTTTCCCTGCCGCCTTCCCCATATCAGCCACGCAACGAAACAGGATTTTGATCAGCGAGGATTTTGATCAGTCATGCATGCTGCTTCACCGGCTCTTTCGCCCCAATTCCACGAAGATCGCGCGATGACCGGGGCAACGGAACCCCCGTCCAGATTGGCAAAGCAATTGACGCTCGCCGCGATGAGCCTCGGTTACGGCGTCGTCCAGCTTGATGTCACCATCGTCAACACCGCCCTGAACAGCATGGGCTCGGCGCTGGGCGGCGGCGTGTCCGAGCTGCAATGGGTCGTCAGCACCTACACGATTGCGTTTGCGGCGCTCATTTTGACCGCGGGCGCATTGGGCGATCGCCTTGGCGCCAAGAAGATCTTCATGGTCGGCTTCAGTGTCTTCACCGCCGCGTCGCTTGCTTGCGCTTTGGCGCCGACATCCGCGATCTTGATCGCGGCGCGTGCGGCACAAGGCGTTGGCGCGGCGATTCTGGTGCCGAACTCGCTTGCGCTGCTCAATCACGCCTATCCCGACGCCAAGGAGCGCGGCCGCGCCGTGGCAATGTGGGCGGCCGGCGCGAGCCTTGCGCTGACGGCGGGGCCGCTCGTCGGCGGCGCTTTGATCACGCTGGTCGGTTGGCGCAGCATCTTTCTGGTCAATCTGCCGATCGGGCTCGCCGGGCTGTGGCTGACCTGGCGCTACGCGACCGACACGGCGCGCACCGCGCGCGAACTTGATCTGCCAGGCCAGGCGACCGCGATTGCCGCGCTCGGCGCGTTGGCCGCCGCGATCATCGAAGGCGGCCGTCTTGGCTGGAGCAACGCCTGGGTGATCGCGGGTTTCGCAGCATTCGTCGTCTTCGCGACCCTGTTCGTCGTTCAGGAGCGCCGCGCGCACGTTCCCATGTTACCCCTGTCGCTGTTCACCCATCGCATGTTTGCGCTGACGTCCTTGCTCGGTCTCTTGGTCAATATCGCGGTTTACGGACTGCTGTTCGTGTTCAGCCTGTATTTCCAGGAGATCAACGGTCTGTCGCCGCTCATGACCGGTTTTGCCTTTGTGCCGATGATGGCCGTGGTATTTCCAGTCAATCTGCTGGCGCCGCGGCTTGCGGAGCGGATCGGCGCGCGAGCGGTCATCGCCATCGGCGCGTCGATCTCGGCCGCGGGCTGTGTTGCGCTGCTCGGCATCGGGCCGGGCACGAGCTACTGGGCGATCGGACCGCAGCTTGTCGTTATCGGCGCCGGCCTTGGTCTCCTCGTGCCGCCGATGACATCGACGCTCCTCGGCAGTGTCGAGAAGTCGCGCTCGCGCATCGCCGCCGGCGTCCTCAATTCGGCGCGGCAGACCGGCAGCGCGCTTGGCGTGGCGCTGTTCGGCTCCTTCATCGGGCACAACGACACGTTCCTCGTCGGTGCCCGCGTAGCGCTCGTCGTCTCGACTGTGCTGCTGGTCGCGGCCGCAGTCTCAATGGCGTTTGGCCGACCCACGCCGAAATGAAACGTCAGCGCTCGCCGGTGACGCGGGCGCGCAATGTGCCGATGCCGGAAATTTCCACTTCGAGCACATCGCCGGGCTTCATCCATAGCGGCGGCTTGCGGCTGTGGCCGACGCCTTCCGGTGTGCCGGTCGCGATCACGTCGCCCGGCGACAGCTGGGTGAAGTCCGAGCAGAAGGCGATGATCTGCGGGATCGAATAGATCAGGAGATCGGTCTGCGAATGCTGCACCTGCGTGCCGTTGAGCCGCGTCGTCAATTCAAGTTTGCTCGGGTCGGGAATATCGTCGGGCGTGACCAGCCATGGCCCGAGCGGCCCGGTGCCGGGAAAATTCTTGCCCGAAGTGACGGAGAATTTCTGGTAGTCGCGCACGCTGCCGTCGACGAAGCAGGTATAGCCGGCGACATGGTCGAGCGCCTGCTCGGCTTTGATGTGGCGCGCCGCCTTGCCGATGACGACGGCAAGCTCGCCCTCAAAGTCGAAATTGTCCGAAACGGTCGGCCGGATCAGTTCACCGTCATGGCCGACCAGCGTGTCGGTGAAACGGATGAACATGCTCGGCTGTCTGGGCAATTCGCGCCCGGTCTCGGCGGCATGCGAGCGGTAATTGATCCCGGCGCAAAGGATCTTTTGCGGGTTTGGGATCACCGGCAGGAATCTTATCTCGCTGAGCTTGCGGTCTGGCGTGGCATTCTTCACGGTGTCGTGCATCGCCGCCACGGCGCCGGCCGCGAGCGCGGCGCGCAAACTCGGCTGGCCAATCTTATCGTTGAGGGTAATGACGCCGTCGCCGGCCGCCGCGCCAAAAAATTCCTTGCCGCCGGCCGTGAAACTCAGGAGTTTCATTGGATAATCCGGATTTCAATTTCGCGATGGGCGAACTGGCCCATCGCGTTGCTTGCCTGTCGCACTCAATAGCCCAAAACGGCCAGGATCAGAACCGGTTTCAAAACTTGATCATGTCGGCTTTGGTCAGCGTCGTTTTCGCCGACAACGATGGCGCATTGAGAAATGTATAGGCGGTGGAGAGATCGGCATAGGGATCGACGGCCGACATGCCGTCGACCGGCACGATGACGTTCATACCGCGAAACGCCGCGCCCGCGGCGGTGAACAGCACGGCGCCGTTCGATGCGGTGCCGGTGACGATGACGGTCTGAATACCCTTGTCCTTGAGGATCCTGGCGAGATCGGTGTTGATGAATTTGTCGGGGCCGGCCTGCACCCAGGGCTCGCCGCCAAGCGGGGCGACATCGGGCATGACATTCACCGTCGTCGAATTGGCGATGATGCTGTAGATCACCGGCGCCTTTGCCGCGCGCGCATTGGCGAGAAGCTTCTTCATGGTCGGCAGGCTCGCGACACAGGCCGGCCGCTTGCCGCAATTCTGGCTCATGAAATCGAGCATCAAGAGCGCCGTGGTTTTCGGATCGACCGTCACCTGTTTCAGCGTGGGGGGCGGCGGTGCCGGCACCGAAGCCCATTTGTCGATGATGGTTTGCGCGCCGGCTGGCCGGATCGACGGTCCGGCCAAGAATATACTCACGAATGCACCGAGCGCGATTACCGTTGTGGCGACGGCGGTCAAATTGCGGCCTTGCAGCATGTCATTTCCTCTTTCGTTTCATCCGTCGACTAAAACGCAATAGCGCAGAATTATTCCCCGCACGACGCGAAATATTTGTGTCAGACTGGCGGCGTTTCGCAGCGGGCGCACGATCCGCAGCGGGAAGTTGTGAGACACCAGGAAGGGGATGATGGATATCAAGGTCGACAGTAAAGCGATCGCCGAAGCTTCGCAAAAGCTGAGAAACTGGGGACGCTGGGGCAAGGACGACCAGATCGGGACGCTCAACCAAGTCACGCCGCAGGATATCGTCAAGGCGGCAAGCCTGATCCGCACCGGCAAGGTGTTTGCGCTCGGCATTCCGCTCGACGCCAAGGGTCCGCAGAACGGGCTGTTTGGCGGCCGCTTCAATCCGATCCATCAGATGCTGGCGACCGGCACCGATGCGGTGGCCGAACGCCAGGACTGGAACAAGATCCGCTATGCCGACGACACGCTGATGCTGTGCGTGCAGGGCGCCACCCATTGGGACGCGCTTGGCCACGTGTTCTACGAGGATAAAGCCTATAACGGCTACGACGCGCGGTTGATCGATTCCAAGGGCCTCAATGTACTCGGCATCGAGCATTCCAAGAACAAGATGGTCGGCCGCGGCGTTCTTCTCGACATTGCGCGTTTTCGCGGCGTGAAATGGTTGAAGGACGGCGAGAGCATTTCCAACGACGAACTCGACAAATGCGCCAAGCAGCAGAACGTCTCCATCGGTCGCGGTGACTTTGTTATCATCCGCACTGGACAGATGGAGCGCTGTCTTGAGGATGGCGAATGGGGCGGCTATGCCGGCGGCGATGCGCCGGGCGTCAAATTCGAGAACTGCTATTGGTGCCAGGACAAGGAAATCGCCGCGATCTGCACCGACACCTGGGGCGTCGAAGTACGGCCTAACGAGACCAAGGACGCCAACCAGCCGTGGCACTGGGTGGTGATCCCGGCCATGGGACTGTGCATGGGCGAGATTTTCTATCTCAAGGAATTGGCGGAGGATTGCGACGAGGATGGCATCTACGAATTCTTCTTCTGCGGGCCGCCGCTCATCATCACCGGCGGCACCGGCTCGCCGATCAATCCGCAAGCCATTAAATAGCCGCTTGCTCCGCCGTCGCCCCCGGGCTTGTTCCGGGGGTCTACCTCTTTAGACTGCGCCCGAAATTAAGCCGTGGATGGCTGGGCATAGGCGAGCGAAGCGATGCCGTCCTCTGGACGGCTATGTCCGGGCCAAGACGGCTGAGAGTGAACGGCTGAGAGTGAGGAGAAATCCCATGGCCCGCTATCTCAAACGCGGAATGGATGCGAGCGCGATCAAAGAAGCCGACGCCAAGGTGCGCGAGACCGTCGAACGCATCCTCGCCGATATCGAGGCGCGCAAGGATGCCGCCGTGCGCGAGTTTTCGGAACAGTTCGACAAGTGGTCGCCGCCATCCTTCAAGCTCACGCCGGCCGAGATCGAACGCGCCATCTCCCAGGTCAAGAAGCGCGACCTCGAGGACATCAAATTCGCCCAGGCGCAGGTGCGCAATTTCGCGCAAAAGCAAAAAGAGACGATGCGCGATCTCGAGGTCGAGACGCTGCCCGGTGTCGTGCTCGGTCACAGGAACATCCCCGTCAATTCGATCGGCTGCTACGTGCCGGGCGGGCGCTATCCGATGGTGGCTTCGGCGCATATGTCGATCGTCACCGCCCGCGTCGCCGGGGTGAAGCACATCATCGCCTGCGCGCCGCCGTTTCAGGGTGGGCCGCATCCGGCGATTGTCGCGGCGATGCATTTCGGCGGCGCCGATGAGATTTTCGTGCTCGGCGGCGTGCAGGCGGTCGCCGCCATGGCGCTCGGCACCGAGACCATCGCGCCGGTCGATATGATCGTTGGGCCCGGCAATGCCTATGTGGCGGAGGCCAAAAGGCAATTGTTCGGCCGCGTCGGCATCGATCTTTTGGCCGGGCCGACCGAGACATTGGTGATTGCCGACGATACGGTCGACGGCGAGATCTGCGCCACGGATCTGTTAGGCCAGGCCGAGCACGGTCCGACATCGCCGGCGATCCTTCTCACCAACTCGGAAAAGCTTGCCCGCGATACGATGCGCGAGATCGAGCGGCTCCTCAAAATCCTGCCGACCGGGGAGATCGCCGGCAAGGCCTGGGCCGATCTCGGCGAAGTCATCGTCTGCGACGACGAGGCCGAAATGGTGCGCGAGGCCGACCGCATCGCCTCGGAACACGTGCAGGTCATGACGCGCGATCCGGACTATTTCCTCAACAACATGAAGAATTACGGCTCGCTGTTCCTTGGGCCGCGCACCAATGTCGCTTATGGCGATAAGGTGATCGGCACCAATCACACGCTGCCGACCAAGAAGGCGGCGCGCTATACCGGCGGGCTGTGGGTCGGAAAATTCCTGAAGACCTGCACCTACCAGAAAGTGCTCACCGACGCGGCGAGCGCCATGATCGGCGAATATGACTCGCGGCTATGCATGCTCGAAGGCTTTGTCGCGCATGCCGAGCAGGCCAATATCCGCGTCCGCCGCTATGGCGGCCGCAACGTCCCTTACGGTGAGGCGGCGGAGTGACGTGCCGAAAGTCGATCTCACCAAAACTCCGTCCTTTCGTCTCGACGGCAAGCGCGCGCTCGTTACCGGCGGCGGTCGCGGCATCGGGCTTGCCGCGGCGTCGGCTTTGGCCGAGGCCGGCGCGCACGTGACCATCGCGGCGCGGACCAAATCCGAGATCGAGGAGGCCGCAGCGGCGCTGCGCGAGCGCGGCCAAAAGGCCGATACGCTCGCGCTCGATGTCACCGACGTCGAAGCCGCGCATAAATCCGTTGCCGCGGCCGAGCCGTTTCAGATCCTGGTCAACAATGCCGGCATGAATCGGCCGGCCTATCTGCCGGACGTCAAGGTCGAGGATTTCGACGCCATCTTTGCACTCAATGTCCGCGCCGCCTTCTTCATGGCGCAGGCCGTAGCGCGGCGCTTGATCGAAGCGAAATTGCCCGGCTCGATCATCAATATGTCCTCGCAGATGGGTCATGTCGGGGCGGCGCGCCGCACCGTCTATTGCGCTTCCAAGCACGCCATGGAAGGTTTCACCAAGGCCATGGCGATCGAGCTTGCCCCGCACAATATCCGCGTCAACAGCATCGGCCCGACATTTCTCGAAACGCCGATGACGCGCCCGTTCTTCGAAAACAAGGCGTTTCGCGACGAGGTGCTGTCGAAGATCAAGCTCGGTCGCCTTGGTCAACTCGAAGAAATCACCGGCGCCATCGTCTTCCTGGCCTCGGACGCATCGTCGCTGATGACCGGCTCGGCGCTGGTGCTCGATGGCGGCTGGACTGCGGAATAGCGAAGGGGAAATAATGCGCGCATTGGCATTCGGTCTGTTGGCATTGTCGCTGTTGCCGGTGCTTGCGCGCGCCGATGACGCCGCGTTGCGGCAGAACATCGTCGGCACCTGGAAACTCGTGTCGGTTGTCTACGAGGATCAGGCGACAAAGGAGCGTATGCCGGTCTATGGCGAACATCCGCGCGGCATTCAGATCGCGACGCCGCAAGGCCGCTGGCTGGCGCTGATGACCGGCGAGAACCGCCCGATTCCGAAGACCGATGAAGACCGCGCCCAGGCGCTCAAGACCATGATCGCCTATACCGGCCGCTACCGCGTCGAAGACGGCAAGGTCATCACCAAGGTGGAAGCGGCATGGAACGAGGCCTGGGTCGGCGGCGAGCAGGTGCGCGAAATCAAGATCGATGGCGATAAACTTTACATCGAAAGCCCGCCGATGCCGCATCCGAATATCAATAATAAGATCGTGCGTGTGATCGTCGAATGGGAGCGCGAAAAGGACTAAGACAAAAGGCTGAGACAAAAAATGGTCATGGGCCTTTTCTAGCATCGGGAACTATTGCGACCGCGCCGCATTAGTCAGTGTTTGACTCTGCCTATTGCGGAACGGCGCCATTGTGGGGAAGCCAATATGCACCTTTCCAATCAAAGCCTTCTGGTTATTCTCGTTGTCGGCATTGTCGCCGGCTATCTCGCCGGCCGCATCATGGAAGGCGGCGGCTTCGGCCTGATCGGCGATTTGATCGTCGGATTGATCGGCGCCTTTATCGGCGACTGGTTGCTGCCGCAGCTTGGGATTCATCTCGGCTCGGGAATCATCGAGCTGATTGTGAATGCCTTCATTGGCGCGGTCATTCTTCTGTTCCTGCTGCGCCTCATCGGCGGGCGGGGGCCGAGACCGCGCTGGGGCCGGCGCTGGTAGGCCGCGCGGTCCTTTGCAAATTTGGCGGCATTTTGAATTTAACTGACTTCCGCTGCATAGAGGTTGAATTCGAGAGCAGTAGCTTAGATATATGCGGCCGGAGTTCCTGTGAGCGGCGGCTCATCAGGGCAACGCTTTTTTGGCGGTGACGCCTTCTAGCGGCAAATGTGGGTGGAGACTCGCATGACTACTCTGACGATCAATGGTCGAAGTGTAACTTTCGACGCTCCCGAGGACACGCCGCTGCTCTGGGTGCTGCGCGACGTACTCGGCATGACCGGCACGAAATTCGGCTGCGGCATCGCGCAATGCGGCGCATGCACGGTTCATATCGACGGCAATCCGGTGCGCTCGTGCCTGCTGCCCGTCGGTTCGATCGGCACCAAGGCCGTCACCACGATCGAGGGCGTCGGCGCCAGCGAGGCCGGCGCCAAAGTGCAAAAAGCCTGGCTCGATCTCGAAGTCATCCAGTGCGGCTATTGCCAGTCCGGCCAGATCATGTCGGCGGCAGCTTTGCTCGCCGCTACGCCGCAACCCGACGACGCCGATATCGACGCAGCGATGGCCGGGAATATCTGCCGCTGCGGCACCTATGTCCGTATCCGCGAAGCGATCAAACGCGCCGCGGGCGAAGTCTAGGGAGGCGGCGATGCACGGATCAGAAAACATTGCGCATGTGCCGTCACGCCGCGCTCTGCTCAAAGGCGGATTGGCGGCGGGGTTCACCCTGGCCTTCTACCTTCCGGTCCGCGCCGCGAACGAACCGGAGCAAGCGCCCGATACGACCGACGGCAAATTCGCCCCGAACGCTTTCATTCGCATCGATCACACCGGCAAGACCACTTTGGTCATGCCGCAGGTCGAGATGGGGCAGGGGGTCTATACGGCGATCCCGATGATTCTCGCCGAAGAGCTCGATGCCGATTTCAGCAAAGTGGAGCTGAAACACGCGCCGCCGAACGACAAGCTCTACGCCAATCCGATTTTCGGCATCCAGGTCACCGGCAATTCCAATTCCATCCGCGCCTTCTGGAAACCGCTGCGTCAGGCCGGCGCCGCCGCGCGGGCGATGCTGGTGCAGGCGGCCGCGCAGCAATGGCAGGTCGATCCGGCAAGCTTGACTGCGTCGAATAGCGTCGTCAGCCATGCCGCGAGCGGACGCAGCGCTACGTATGACGATCTCGCCAATGCCGCCAGCGCCGTTCCGGTGCCGCAAGATCCGCCGCTCAAGGATCCGAAGGACTTCAAGCTCATCGGCAGGCCGCTCAAGCGCCTCGATACGCCGAGCAAAACCAATGGCTCGGCGATCTACGGTATCGACGCCATGCTTCCCGGCATGAAGTTCGCGACGCTTGCCGCCTGTCCGGTCTTCGGCGGCAAGGTGGCGAAGGTCGATGACACGGCGGCCAAGGCCGTGCCGGGCGTTCGCCAGATCGTGGTTCTCGACGATGTCGTTGCCGTTGTCGGCGATCACATGTGGGCCGCTAAGCTTGGGCTCGATGCGCTCAAGATCACCTGGGACGAAGGCCCGAACGCCAAGATCAGTTCGGCCGACATCTGGAATGACCTGCGCGCCGCCAGCAAGAAGGACGGCGTCGTCGCCAAATCCGTCGGCGATATCGCCAAGGGCTTGGCGCAGGGCGACAGGTTCGATGGCGAATACGAATTGCCGTTCCTGGCACACGCCACCATGGAGCCGATGAATTGTACGGTTCAAGTGACGAAAGATTCGTGCGAGGTCTGGATCGGAACGCAGGTGCTCACGCGCGTGCAGGAATATGCGGCCAAGGCCGCGGGCCTGCCGCTCGACAAGGTCAAAGTCCACAATCACCTGCTCGGCGGCGGCTTCGGGCGGCGGCTTGAGCCGGACATGGCCGAAAGCGCCGTGCGCATCGCCAAGCATGTCGAGGGGCCGCTGAAAGTGGTCTGGACGCGCGAGGAAGACATCCGGCACGACATCTACCGCCCGGTCTATCGTGACGTCATTTCTGCAACATTGTCGGACGGCAAGATCGCGGCCTGGAAATATCGCATTAGCGGTTCGTCGATCATGGCGCGCTGGGCGCCATCGATATTCCTCAACGGTATCGACATCGACGCCGTCGATAGCGCCGTCGACATGCCCTACGACATTCCCAACAAGCAGATCGAATATGTTCGTGCCGAGCCGCCGGCGGTGCCGACCGGCTTCTGGCGCGGTGTCGGACCGAACAATAATGTTTTCGCTGTCGAATGTTTCATGGACGAATTGGCGCGCAAGGCCGGCAAGGACCCGATCGATTTCCGCCGCAGCATGCTCGACGGCAATCCGCGTCTGAAAGCAGCGCTCGATCTCGTTGCCGAGAAATCCGATTGGGGTAAGCCGCTGCCGGCGCGCGTCGGGCGCGGCGTCTGCGCGCAGCCGTCGTTCGGCAGCTTCATCGCTACCGTGGTCGAGGCCGAAGTCGACGAACATGGCGAGGTGCACCTGCGCCGCGTCACGTCGGCGGTCGATACCGGAATTGCGATCAATCCCGATACGATCGTCGCGCAGCTGCAAGGCGGGCTGATCTTCGGTCTCACCGCTGCATTGTACGGCGAGATCACCATCGAAAACGGCCGTGTGCAGCAGTCGAACTTCAACGACTACCGCATGCTGCGCATCGACGAAGTGCCCAAGATCGAGGTGCACGTCATCAAGAGCCTCGAAGACCCGGGCGGCATCGGCGAGACCGGCGCGACCGCGGGGCCGCCGGCTTTGCGCAATGCGATCTATGCCGCGACCGGTGTTGCGTTGCGCCGCCTGCCGATCGACCGCAAGGCGATCGCCATCGCCAACAAGGCGTGAGTGTCATGCGCAGAATCTGGATCGTTATTCTGCTCGTCTTGATCGTCGCCGGCTTCGTCGGGTGGCGGCAATTCAATCCGGGGCCGCTGGCTTTTGCCGGCGGCTCGACTGTTGCCCTGGCCGATTACAAAGACGCCAATCCGACCGGCGTTCCGGCGACGCTCGCCAGTGCCGATATTGTCAAGCGTGGCGAATATCTGGCGCGCGCCGCTGATTGCATGGTCTGTCACACCGCGCCCGGCGGCCAAGCCTATGCCGGCGGGCTCGCAATCCCGCTGCCGTTCGGCGGGGTACTCTATTCGACCAATATCACGGCCGACAAGGACACCGGGATCGGCGACTACAGCGATCAGGACTTTCTCAATGCCGTGCAGCGCGGCGTCCGCAAGGATGGCGTGCGGCTTTATCCGGCGATGCCCTATCCGTCTTATACCTACATGACCGATGCGGACGCGCTGGCGATCAAGGCCTATCTGCTCAGCCTGCCGTCCGCCCACGCCGTCAATCGCGCCGACACGCTGGGCTTCCCCTATAACCAGCGCTGGGCGATGGCGATCTGGTCGTTCTTCTTCAACGCCGACACCCGCTTTGCGCCGAATACGTCGCAGAGCGCGCAGTGGAATCGCGGCGCCTATCTCGCCGAAGCACTGGCGCATTGCGGCGAATGCCATACGCCGCGCAACTTGGCCTTTGCGCTCGATAACCGCAAGAAATTCGCCGGCGCGGTGACGGCGGGATGGCACGCCTACAACATCACTTCCGACAAGGGCACCGGCATCGGCGCCTGGAGCGACGCCGAAGTCTTCGATTATCTGGCGCATGGCCATGCCTCGGTCCGCGGCACGGCCGCAGGTCCGATGGGCGAGGCGGTCGATGAAAGCTTCAGCCAGATGGCGCCCGAGGACATTCACGCGCTGGTCAGCTTTGTCCGTAGCGTCCCGCCGGTCGCATCGCCCGACCTGCCGGCAACGCTCGCGCCGCCGGCCCCGGCGTCGCCGAAAGATAATGCGGTTGCCGCCAACGCGCTCGGCAAGAAGATCTTCCAGGAGGCCTGCGTCAGCTGCCACAACTGGACCGGCGTCAGCGCGATCACGCCTTATGCCACGATTGCCGGCGCGCGGGCGGTCAACGATCCGGCGGCGACGAATGTCGCGCAGATCGTCATCTCCGGCACGCGGCGCAACGAGCCGCAGGGCGTGGTTTCGATGCCGGCCTTCGGCGACATCTTTTCCGACACGGAAATCGCCGCCGTCGCCAATTACGTCACGGCGCGCTTCGGCAGCGAGAAATCAGCGGTCACCGAGAGCGACATTGCGGCGCTGCGCAAGCAGACATCGCGCTGAGCACGTGCGGCGGCGGATGCCGTTCTTGCCTTGCTAATGGCCGCTCAAGGCGGATTTGACGGCTTTCTCGAAATCGGCGTCGGTGAACGGCTTTTGCAGATAGGCATTGGCGCCGGCGAGCCATGACGTGCCGCGAGTCGTGGTGCCGGTGATCATGATGATCGGCATTTTCATGCATTTGGGGTCGCGGCGGACGGTCTTCAGAAAGTCTTCGCCGCTCATGTTCGGCATTTCCCAATCGGAAATGAGCAGGCCGTATTGCTTTTCCCGCATGCGCTCGAGCGCGAGCTTGCCATCTTCCGCCGCATCGACATCGCTAAAGCCGAGGTTCCTGAGACTCTTGACGACGATATTTCTGACCGTCAAGGAATCGTCGACGACAAGAACGGCGGTCGGCGTGATCATGCGGTGAACTCGCGCTGGGAAATCCCAACCTCACGAGATTGCCGCGCTATCAATAGCATCGTTGCTCGGGATCGCGCCAGACGCTTGCAGGCGCCGCGCAATTTAACAAAATTGTTCTCAATCCTACGAACTGGAGGCCGCGCGAACTTTTCTGGAGCATGATCTTTTCCGAAAACCAGTTTCCACCCGCGGATCAAGTCCGAGGACAGGCTTTTTCGGGATCATGCCCTAGAACTGCTTCTTCAAGACTTCGGGATTGAGGCAGCTCACCGGCGGCTTGCCTTCGATCAGCGCGATGGTGTTGTCGACCACGACGTGAGCCATGCCTTCGCGCAGCGAGGCAACGGCGCTGCCGAGATGCGGAGTCAGCACCACGTTCGGCATGGCGGTGAGCTCGGGCGATACGTCAGGCTCGTGCTCGAAGACGTCGAGGCCCGCGCCGGCGATCTTTTTCTCCTTGAGCGCGCGGACCAAAGCCGCCTCGTCGATGATCGGCCCGCGCGAGGTATTGATGACGAAGGCCGTCGGCTTCATCAGGGCAAATTGCCGGTCGCTCATCAGATGGCGGGTCTGCGGCAACAGCTGCGGATGCAGCGACACGAAATCGGCCTCGCGCAAGAGATCGTCGAAGCTGCGATAGCCGGCGGCGAACTTCGCTTCTTCCTCGGCCGGCAGCCGGCGCGGATCGGCGTAGATGATGTTCATATCGAAGCCGCGGCCACGCCGCGCCATGGCCTGGCCGATACGGCCGAAGCCGACCAGGCCCAGCGTGCGGCCGGTGACCGCCGCGCCGGCCAGATGATTGGACTGCGAGCCCGGATAGACGCCGCTGCGGAACAATCTGTCGCCGAGCGGGATATTGCGCGCCACCGCGAGCAGGAGGCCGAAGCCGATATCGGCGGTGGCGTCGGTGACGATGGCCGGGATATTGGTCACCGGAATGCCGCGCCGCGTCGCTTCGGCAAGATCGATGCGGTCCTGTGTGATGTTCATCGAGCACACCGCTTTCAGGTGCGGATTGGCGGCGAGCACCTCGGCATCGACGGTGTCGTGAAGCAGCGACAGCAGAATGTCGCAGCGCTTCACCGCCGCGACGAGCTTTGCCTTGTCGAGGACGCGGCTTGAATCCGCATTGATCTCGACATCGGCGACAGCGCGCAGGCGTGCGAGCGCGCTCTCGGCGATCGGCTGGGTGACAAAAACGCGGGGGCGCGCCACTACCGGCTCACTGGTTTTTTCATCACGCCTTTATAGCGGCATTGACCTTGGGCATCACCTTTTCCGCGAGCAGCGTCATCGAGCGCTTGCCGAGCTCCGGATCGCTCCAGTCCTTGCCGGCGTAAAGCAGCGTGCCGAAATCGCCGACCTTGTCGCGGAATTTCAGGATCTCGTCGGCGACCTTGTCCGGCGAGCCATAGATGATCAGCTGATCGCAAATGCTGTCGAGCGTCACTTCGCTGTCGGGCTGGTCGCGCCGCGTCTTGAACAATTCAAGCCGGCCCTTCTTCAGCTTGGTGTAGAGCTGGCTGTAATAATAGCGATAGGGGCTGTCGGCCCCGATCGCGTAGGCTTTGGCGGTTTTGTCGTCGTCGGCGACGAAGATGCTTTTGGCGACGCGCCAATTTGCCGGATCGGCCTTGCGCCCGATGCGCTCGCAGCCCTCGGCATATTTCGGCCAGTGGCTCTTCACCCATTCCGGCATCAGAAAGTTCGCCGAGATCGGGTCCCAGCCGCGGGCGGCGGCCTCGGTCACCCCCTTGGAGAACGGCGCCACCGCGGTGACGACGATCGGCGGGTGCGGTTTCTGCAGCGGCCTCGGCAGAAAGCCCTGGCCGATCTCGGGCATCGCCTGCCGTTCGATCTTCACCGACCAGTATTTTCCGGTGATGTCGTAGGGCGGCTCGCCCACCCAGATTTTCAGAACTGTGTTGATGGCCTCGAGGAACATCGCGTTGCGGTCGGCGTCGAGATTGCCAAAGGCCTCGGCGTCGGACAGAAGCCCGCCGGGGCTGATTCCGAAGATGAAGCGGCCATCGAGCATGTGATCGAGCATCGCGATCTGCGACGCGGTCGCGACCGGATGCGAGTTTGGCATGTTGATGGTGCCGGTGCCGAGCTTGATCGACTTGGTGGCGTCGATCAGGCTCGCGATGAAGACCGCGCAGGAGGTGATGTTCTCGGCGCGGTCGGTGGCGTGCTCGCCGACATAGCCTTCGACGAAGCCGAGTCTGTCGGCGAGGATAAAGGCCTCGCGATCCTCGCGCAGCGACGTCCGCCAGTCCTTGCCCAGCGGATGAATAGGCATGGTGAAGAAGCCGAGCTTCATGGCGCCTCGTGTCGTCTCCAGGATTAACCCAAAAGTTACCAAGACTGGGCTCCTCAAGCGAATTAATATATAGAGGCCTAAGTCATCAGGATTTATAATGACAGAAATTGCACTGCGGCAGATCAGGGCGATCATTGCGGTGTGCGAGGAAGGCTCGTTCACCGCTGCCGCCGCGCGGGAAAACGCCACGCAATCAGGCATTTCCCAGCATGTCGCCGCTGTCGAGCGCGAGCTCGGGGTCAAGCTTTTCGAGCGCTCGGCGCGCGGCGTGAAGCCGACGCCGGCCGGGCAGCGCTACTACAAACATTGCATCGAAGCGGTCGGGCAAATCGCGAAAGCCAATGCAGACGTGCGCGTCTTCGCCACGCGCGTGGCCGGCGATCTGCGCATCGGGCTCATTCCGACGCTGACGCGGGCGGCGCTGGCGCCGGCGCTGGAGAAATTCGTCGCGCAATATCCGGACGTCCGTCTGCATATCGTCGAGGGCTATAGCGGCACGCTCACCGACATGGTGCAGAACGGCGAGCTTGATTTCGCCGCGGTCCCGGCGGCCGAGGGCCGCGTCGGCTTGAAGACGCGGCTGATTGCGCGCGACCGCGAAATGCTGGTGTCGAATATCACGCGCGGGCTCAAGCCGTTCGCGCCGGTGCGGCTGAAGGATTGCGGGCCGCTGAAAATCATTTTGCCCGGCCGCGCCAATGTCCGTCGCCGCAACATCGAGGTCTATTTCGAGACCCACGGCATCGAAGTCGAGAGCATGATCGAGATGGACGCCATGATCGGCACGCTGCAGCTCGTGCTGCGTTCCGATTGGGTGGCGATCCTGTCCGGGCTGATCTGCGTCGCCGATATCGAGCGCCCGATGGGGCGGGTGATCTCGCCGATCGACGATCCGCCGCTGATCGCCGAATTCGTGGTGATCTCGCCGGCGCGGCGCACGCCGTCGCCGCAGGCGCAATTGTTCCTGCAAGCCTTTGAGGCGGAGATCGCGCGCATCCAAAGTGTCTGGGCACGCACCATCCCGCCCGTAGTCTTTCCGGGGGCGCTAAAGAGGGCCCGGGCTCGCTAGGCTTGTTGCTGTTGTGCGGCGTCATCTAAGCTGAAGCCCATCTTTAAGTTTTCGATCGAGGATGAATGCCATGAGCACGATCACGCGCCGCGCGCTCGCGGGTGGTGGGGTACTTGGCGGGGCCATCGGACTGGCGAGCGCGCTCGCGGCGCCGGCAATCGCGCAAAGCGACAAGCGCCGCTGGCGCATGGTCACGTCGTGGCCGAAGCGGCTGCCCGGTCCCGGCATGTCGGCGGAGCGCGTCGCCGAACGCATCGCCACGCTCTCCGGCGGCCGTATCGAGATCACGGTGTCGGCCGCCGGCGAAGTGGTGCCGGCCTTTGAAGTTCTCGATGCGGTCGGCTCCGGCGTCGCCGAGATGGGCCATACCGCAGCGTTCTATTGGCAGGGCAAGGAGCCGGCGACGGCCTTCTTCACCACGGTGCCGTTCGGGCTGACGCCGAACGAGCATGTCGCCTGGATCGATGCCGGCGGCGGCCAGGACCTGTGGGACGAGCTTTACGCGCCGTTCAACGTCAAGCCGTTCATGGCGGGCAATACCGGCGTCTGCATGGGCGGCTGGTTCCGCCGCGAGATCAGGGATCGCGACGACATGCGCGGCCTGAAAGTGCGCTCGCTCGGTCTCGGCGGCGAGGTCTATCGCCGGCTCGGCGCCGTGCCGCAGACCACGTCGCCCGGCGAGATTCTGGTGGCGCTGCAATCCGGCGTCATCGACGGCGCCGAATTCGTCGGTCCGGGCTCCGACATCGCGCTCGGCCTCTATCGCTTCGCCACGCTCTACTACGGCCCGGGCTTCAACAAGCCGAACGGCACCGGCGAATGCATCGTCTCGCTCAAAGCCTGGGCGAGCCTCGACGCCGAGCTGCAGGCGATCGTGGCGGCGGCCTCCGCACGGGAAGCCTCCTACGCGCTCGCCGAAATGGAGCGCCTCAATCTCGAAGCGCTCGCCACGCTGACCACGCGCGACAAAGTGCAACTGCGCACGTTTCCCGAAGATCTGGTCGTCGCCGCACGTGCGCAGGCGACCGATGTGCTCGGCGAACTCGCCGGCAAGAGCGCGGCCGCGCAAAAGGTGCACGCGGCCTATGCCGGGTTCCGCGACAAGATTGCCGGATGGTCGCGCATCTCGCTGCAGGCCGTGCTCGAGGCAAGAACGGGGTAGGGGGCCTTCCCTACCCGGCGCAGGGAGAGGGACGTCGCTACTTGAACTTCACCACCTTCTGGCGCTGTTCGCCGAGCCCGGTGATGCCGAGCGTCACCACGTCGCCGGCTTTCAAGAATTTCGGCTCGGGCTTCATGCCGAGACCGACGCCGGGCGGCGTGCCGGTGATGATGACGTCGCCGGGCTCGAGCGCGAAATAGCTCGAGCAGCACGCGACGATCTCGCGGCAGTTGAAGATCATGGTCGAGGTATTGCCGCGCTGGCGCTTTTCACCGTTGACGTCGAGCCACATTTCGAGGTTCTGCGGATCCTTGATCTCGTCCTTGGTGACGAGCCACGGGCCGATGGGGCCGAAGGTCTCGCAGCCTTTGCCCTTGGTCCATTGCCCGGCGCGCTCGATCTGAAACACGCGCTCGGACACGTCATTGGCAAGGAAATAGCCGGCGACAACGTCGAGCGCCTTGTCCTTGCTGACATAGCGGGCGTGCTGGCCGATGACGATGCCGAGCTCGACTTCCCAGTCGAGCTTGGTCGAACCCTTCGGGGTCATGGTGTCGTCGTTGGGGCCGCAGATGCAGGACGGCGCCTTGTTGAAGATGATCGGCTCTTTCGGGATCGGCATGCCGGCTTCGGCGGCGTGGTCGGAATAGTTCAACCCGATCGCGATGAAATTGCCGACATGGCCGACGCAGGCGCCGATGCGCGGATTGCCGCGCACCGGCGGCAGCTTTTCCGGCTTCAGCTTGCGCAGCTTGTTCAGCCCCTTGGGCGAAAGCACGTCGCCTGAAATGTCGGGAACGATCTTCGACAGATCGCGCAGCTTGCCGTCCTTGTCGATCATGCCGGGCTTTTCGCGGCCCGGCGCGCCGTAGCGAACGAGTTTCATGGGGTTTCTCTCCTATGATCCTTGTCGGTGATCCTATCGCGATGAAATTCGTGCTGGATATTGTTTACGCATGATCTTTTCCGAAAACCGGTTCCCACTTTTCGGGATCATGCGCTAGAACGCGCCCGGAAAAACGCCGCCGTCGATGAGAATGTTTTGTCCGGTAATGTAGCCGGCTTGCGCCGAGCAAAGGAAAGCGCACATGGCGCCGAATTCGTCGGGCTGGCCGATGCGGCGCGCCGGTACGGTGGCGACGCGCTCGGCGAGGGCTGTGTCGTAGCTGATCTTCTTTTTCTGCATGGTGGTCTCGACATTGGACCGGAAGCGATCGGTCTCGAATATGCCGGGCAGCATGAAGTTGATGGTGACGTTTGAATTCGCAACCGTGCGCGCCACCCCGGCCAGGAACGCGGTCAGTCCGGCGCGTGCGCCCGACGACAGATCGAGCCCGGCGATCGGCATTTTGACCGAGCCAGACGTGATATTGACGATGCGCCCGAATTTTTTCGCCACCATCGCGTCGATCGCTTTCTGGATCAGCTCGATGCCGACGACCATATTGCCGATGACGCCGTCGAGGATCTTCTGGCGGTCAAGCTCGCGAAAATCGCGAAACGGCGGGCCGCCATTATTGTTGACCAGGATATCGGGCTCCGGGCAGGCGGCGAACAGCGCCTTCTGGCCCTCGGGCGAGGCGACATCGGCGGCGACCGGGATGATCTTGGCGCCGGTCGCCTTGTGCAGGCCGGCAGCCGCGGCGCCAAGCTTTTCAACGTCGCGGCCGTTGATCACGACCTCGCAGCCGGCCTCTGCCAGCGCCTTGGCGCAGGCGAGCCCCAGACCCCGGCTCGAAGCGCATACGATCGCCTTGCGGCCGGCAATTCCGAGGTCCATCGCTGGGCTCCACGAATTAACTTTTCGTCGGGTGACAGTTCTCGTAACTGAGCGTGCTCAAGTCAACGTCTATATCCGCACTGCTCCCTTGCCCCGCACATGCCATTCCTGCCGGATGTGACCCTTATCCAGCTTGTTCTCATCGTCGGTCTGGCGGCGTTCTCCGCTGTTGCCGGCGGGGTTGCGGGCTATGGCACCGGCGCGCTGATGCCGCTCATCCTGGTGCCGATGGTCGGCGCCGCTCCGGTGGTGCCGATCATCGCCATCTCCGCGATGTTCTCGAATACCGCGCGCGTGACCGCGTTCCGCCGCTCTGTCGACCCGCGGCGCGTCGTCGTTGCGCTTTCTGTTGCGCTGCCGGCCTGCGCGCTCGGCGCCTGGCTTTATACGCTGCTGACGGGCCGGGGCGCGGCTTTGGTGATTGGTACGACCCTGATCGCGACGGTGCCGCTGCGGCGACTACTCAAGCGGCGCGGTTTGCACCTCGGTGAAAAGGGCTTCTTCGTCGGTGCCGCCGGCTGGGGCCTCCTGATGGGCGGCACTACCGGCGCCGGGGTGATCATGTTGTCGGTGCTGATGGCGACCGGCCTTGAAGGCGCCGCGGTGATCGCGACCGACGCTGCGATCTCGGTCGTCACCGGAGTCATCAAAGTCGGCGTGTTTGCCGCCGCCGGCGTTCTCACGCCGAAAGTGATTGCGGTCGGCTTCTTGATCGGTGCGGTGACTTTTCCCTGCACGTTCCTGGCGAAACTCATCGTCGAGCGCCTGCCGGTGCATGTTCATACCGTACTGCTCGACGCCGTAGTCATCGTCGGCGGCCTGGTCATGATTGCCGGGGCGTTCAGCGCGTAGACCAGCGCGGCTCACTGTTCTGCGACGCGGATCGGCGTGCATTTCCGGCCCATGATTTCGCGCAGGCCAGGCACGCTGCACATGAAGCCGGCGGGCCGGTATTTGACGCGGATACCTTCCATTTCATTCATGGCCCGGCTCATGAAGGCGTTGAGCCGCACGATTTCGCTGTCGAGCCGGCCATGCAGATGATCGGCGGTGTGGTTGGAGAAGAAATTGGCCGCCGCATCAGGCTGCAGCGAGCTTTGTGACGCCCATTGCCGGACCACTTCCATCCAGGCCTTGTGGGTCACTTCAAAGCAATAGGCGATCGTATAGACGTGATGCTTGGCGCTGTACCAGTCGACACTCAGCGATCTTCCGTTCTTGGTTTTGGAAACGACATGATCGTTCGGGTCGAACTTCGGCATATCCTGATCGCAATCGAAGTCGACATCGCCAAGCGCCGACATATTGATCGGGTCAGCGCCGAAACTCGTTTGGGTCGCCGGATCGCGGTCGAGATTGCTCGGCCAGTCGACATAGATTTCCATCTTCCGCGCGATCAGATTGATGTTCTCGTGCAGTGACGAGGCCGTATCCTCGTAAGGCTTGTCCAAATCGCGCGCGTGCTTGCTGGTCAACGCGTTGTCGTCGCCGCCGGCATTGAGCTTGTTGGCGTGGACGAAGTCGTAGAACAGGAGGTCTTGAAGGGTGATCGCCTGCGACAGCGTATTCGACGTGTCGGTGAATGCCGTGGTGGCCGCGGTCATGTCCGCCTGCGCCAGCGCGGACACCTTGTCCTGGTAGGACGACAAATATTGGAAATAGGCGCCGATCAGGGTGCCGAATACGCTGACGATCGCGAGACCCTTGACGAAGGCGAATTCGGTTTCGGTGCTGACGACGACGCCTTTGACGCGTTGCCAAAAACCCGGCTTGGCCGCAGCGCCATTGCCTGGAGCACCAGACGCTTGAGTGTCAGAGGCAGCGTCGGCCGAAGTTGCGGCCGGTTTGTCGCGTGGCGCATAGGTTCCGCCGACGTCAACGCTTGCCATACTCGCCCCACGGTCAGGACGGACGCAGCACCTCAATCTACGATTGCTTCAAGGGCGATTGCAACGGGGATTCGCAAGTACCGTTGCAGCCGCTCGCCACCAGCGGCATTGAGGACAAAATCTAATCAACATTGCCGCTGGTAACCGGCGAAGGCTGCCGACGTCAGGCCTTCTTGCGCCGCTTCTCGCCGTCCTCGTCGTCTTCCTCGTCCTCGTCCTCGTCGTCGTCATCATCATCTTCGTCTTCGTCGTCCTCGTCGTGGTCCTCTTCCGCGTCGTCCTCGTCCGCCTCGCTCTGTTCGATCATGGTCAGCGCGATCGCCGGGATCGACTGCCGGAACAGTTCGCCGGCGTCGTTGAGCCACAGGCAGTCGACCTCTTCAGCTTCAATTGCAATGACGGTCATGGAATGACCGCCTGACTTGAGCGCAACGATGTCGCCGGGCGCGAATGCCATCTTCGTCTCCTGTATTCGATGATTGGGCGGCCACAGCCTAAAGACGTCATGTGACGAATGTTCGTCACCGGCGGGGCGCGCGCGATCTTATTGTCGAATATCGGCGAAGCGTTCAAATGATTGATAATGCCCGAATCTTCACAGCCAGCTTTACGGCCACTTCACCACCGGCGGCATCGAGGACAGGATCGACTCGACATTGCCGCCGGTGCGCAGGCCGAAAATCGTGCCGCGATCGTAGAGCAGATTGAACTCCACATAACGGCCGCGGCGCACCAATTGCTCCTCGCGCTCGGCCTCGCTCCACGGCGCGGCGAAGTTTTTCCGCACCAATTGCGGATAGATGGCGAGAAACGCACGCCCGACGTCCCTGGTGAAGGCGAAGTCGGAATCAAAGTCGCCGCTATCGAGCCAATCGTAAAAGATTCCGCCGATGCCGCGCATCTCGCCACGATGCTTGAGAAAGAAATATTCGTCGCACCATTTTTTGTATTTGTCGTAGCTCGCGACACCGGCATGTGCATCGCAAGCGGCTTTCATCGCGGCGTGGAAGGCCTTTGTGTCCGGATCGTCTTGGCTGCGCCGTGTCTCCAGCACCGGCGTCAGATCGACGCCGCCGCCGAACCACGATTTGGTGGTGACGACATAGCGCGTATTCATGTGCACGGCAGGCACATGCGGATTGTGCAAGTGGGCGATCAGCGAGATACCGGCGGCGAAGAAGCGCGGATCCTCGGCGGCGCCCGGAATCTCCTTGCGGAATTCTGGTGCGAATTCGCCGAACACGGATGAGACATGAACGCCGACTTTCTCGAAGACGCGGCCTTTCATCATCGCCATCGTGCCGCCACCGCCGGGATTCCCCGTGTGATCGGTGCGATTCCACGGCGTGCGTGTGAAGCGGCCGGCGGGGCGATCGGCAAGCGGCGCGCTTGCGGGTAGCGCGTCTTCCAGCGCTTCGAAGGCAGAGGTGATCTGATCGCGCAGCGATTCGAACCAGGCCTTCGCTTTCGCTTTGCGCTCTTCGGTCGTGCCACCGTTCATGACAAGTCGGCTGGTTAGCGGTTGTTTATGCGGTTGCGCGGACTATTGGCGCGATAATGTCATAATAGCGCACGAAGGTATTGATCCAGATCGCTGTCTCATACGGGTCGTTGTTTCATGCAGGTCTATCGCCGGTCTGCCGCAGCGCTTCGCCGGCCGCCATGGCGGCGGCGAGGGCGACATTGAGCGAGCGCAGTCCCGGCCGCAGCGGGATGACGAGGCGGGCATCGGCGGCATCATGCACCTCGTCGGGAACGCCGGCGGACTCGCGGCCGAACAAGAGAATGTCGTCCGTCTCAAAGCTGTAATCGAGATAGGACAGTGTCGCCTTGGTCGTGAACAGTACGAGGCGACTGTGTCCGCCGCGCCGCCAAGCCTCGAATTCGCCCCACGACGCATGCCGCACGATGTCGACGGCATCGAGATAGTCCATCCCGGCGCGGCGGAAGGCCCGGTCGGAGGTCGGAAAGCCGGCCGGTTCGATAATGTCCGCCGCAATCCCAAGGCAGGCGCACAAGCGCAAAACGGTTCCGGTATTTTGCGGAATATCGGGCTGATAGAGGGCAATGCGAAGGGGCATGGTCGGACGTCGCGCGCTGATTCGAGGTCTGCGGATCGCGCCTGTATTGAGCCTGCATCGGGGGTGCCACCGGGCGCTATGGCGGCATTGTGGGTGTCGTCGCGCCTACCCTTGCACTCTCCCGGCAAGGGTGCCAATAAACCCCCACCGGAATGCAACGCCTCTGACCTTCCCCAGGCCGGATGCGAACCCATCTGCCGCTGCACGAGGCAAAATCGTAGCCCAAGCGCAGCATGGGGTGGAATAAACGCAAGACGGGCGAGGGTGGAAGAACAGTGACCGCGATCTCTTCGGCTGAACCAACACGCCGCGATTTCCTCTACATTGCGACGGCGACTGTCGGTGCCGTAGCGGCCGCCGCGACGCTGGTGCCGCTGATCGGGCAGATGAACCCGGATTCCTCTACAATTGCCGCCGGCGCGCCCGTCGTAGTCGATCTCGCGCCCATACAGCCCGGCCAGATCATCCAGGTGTTCTGGCGGTCGAAACCGATCTTCATCTTCAACCGCACCCCGAACGACGTAAAACTCGCACAGGACGTCGATTGGCAGACCCTGCGCGATCCGCAGCCGGATTCGGCGCGCGTCCAAGCCGGCCACGAGCAGTGGCTCGTAGTGATCGGCATCTGCACACATCTCGGTTGTATTCCGCTGCCGCATCAGGGCAACTTCGACGGCTGGTTCTGCCCGTGCCACGGTTCGCAATACGATTCGTCAGGGCGGATCCGCCAGGGGCCGGCTCCGCTCAATCTGCCGTTGCCGCCCTATCAATTCATCTCCGCCAGTAAAATCCGGATCGGCGAAACCAGTCAGGCATAAGGTTCGACAATGAGCGGACACTCGACCTATCAGCCGCAGAGCCCATTCATGCAATGGTTGGAGCGGCGGCTGCCCATCGCGAGCTTCGTTTATTCTTCCTTCATCGCATATCCGACGCCGCGCAATTTGAATTATTGGTGGACGTTCGGCGGCATCCTGACCTTCATGCTCGGCGTGCAGATCGTCACCGGCGTCGTGCTGGCGATGCATTACACGCCGAATGTTGATCTCGCCTTCAATTCCGTCGAAGGCATCATGCGCGACGTCAATTATGGCTGGCTGCTGCGCTACATCCACGCCAACGGCGCTTCGTTCTTCTTCCTCGCCGTCTATATCCATATAGCGCGCGGCATGTATTACGGCTCCTACAAGGAGCCGCGCGAAGTGTTGTGGATCCTCGGCGTCATCCTGTTCCTGCTCATGGTCGCGACCGGCTTCATGGGCTACGTGCTGCCGTGGGGTCAGATGAGCTTCTGGGCGGCGACCGTCATCACCAACCTGTTCTCGGCGTTTCCGGGCGTCGGCGATCCGATCGTCACCTGGCTGTGGGGTGGCTTCGCGGTCGGCAACCCGACGCTCAATCGCTTCTATTCGCTGCACTACCTGCTGCCGTTCGTCATCGCCGGCGTCGTCGTGCTGCACCTCTGGGCGCTGCACGTGGTCGGCCAGAACAATCCGACCGGCGTCGATACGAAAACCGAAAAGGACACGGTGGCGTTCACGCCTTATGCCACGATCAAGGATGCTTTCTTCACCGGGCTGTTCTGCATCCTCTTCGCCTATTTCATCTTCTACATCCCGAACTATCTCGGCCATTCCGACAATTACATTCCGGCCAACCCGGGCCAGACGCCGACGCATATCGTGCCGGAATGGTACTATCTGCCGTTCTACGCCATCCTGCGCGCGATCCCGAACAAGCTGATCGGCGTCTGTGCGCTCGGGCTTGCAATCGTCTCGCTCGCCTTCCTGCCGTGGCTCGATACGTCGCGCGTACGCTCGGCGAATTATCGGCCGATGTTCCGGCAGTGCCTGTTCATCTTCTTCATTGCCGTCATCGGGCTCGGCTATCTCGGTTCGCAGGAGCCGACCGGCGGTTATGTGATCGCGGCGCGAATTCTCACCATCTACTATTTCGGCTTCATCTGGGTGATCTTGCCGATCCTCGGTTTGGTCGAAACGACAAAGCCGCTCCCGAACTCCATCTCGGAATCGGTGCTGGGCAAGAGCGCGCCGGCATCGGCATCGGGCGCCTGAGGGGAGACCGGCCATGAAATTTCAGCGCAGCATTTTGATCCTCGCCGTTGCGGCGGCGCTTTCGAGCCTCGGCATCTATGCCGCGTCGGCGCAGGACGCTGACGCCCCGCCGCGGCAGACCTGGTCGTTCCACGGACCGTTCGGCACCTACGACCCGGCGCAACTGCAGCGCGGCTTCAAGATCTATCGCGAGGTCTGTTCGACCTGCCACAGCATCAAACTTCTGTCGTTCCGTAACCTCGCCGAGCCGGGTGGGCCGGGCTTTACGGATGCGCAAGCCAGCGCAATCGCGGCAACCTTCCAGGTCACCGCGGGCCCGAACGATGAAGGCCAGATGTTCCAGCGGCCCGGGCAGATTTCCGATTATTTCCCGCCGCCTTTCGCCAATGACCAGGCGGCGCGCGCGGCGCTCGGCGGCAAGCTGCCGCCGGATATGTCGGTGCTCGCCAAGGCGCGCAGCTACGAAGCGGGCTTCCCTTATTTCGTCTTCGATGCGTTCACGATGTACCAGGAGGATGGGCCTGATTACATCCACGCCATCCTCAACGGCTACGAGAATCCGCCCGCGGGCTTCGTGGTGCCGCCGGGTGGCCAATACAACAAATATTTTCCGGGCGGTGCCATCGGCATGCCCAAGCCGCTCAGCGACGGCCAAGTCGAATATACCGACGGCACGCCGACGACCGTCGATCAATATGGCCGTGACGTCGCCGCCTTCCTGATGTGGACGGCGGAGCCGACGCTCAATGCGCGCCACCGCCTCGGCTTCCAGGTGATGATCTTCCTCATCGCCTTCACGTGCCTGCTCTACCTCTCGAAGAAGAAGCTCTGGCACGATATCCTGCACGATCCGGAACTGGAAAAGCCGCAGAAAACCTCGGCTTAAGACCGGCGCTCAGCGCATTCAACCCTGACGGCATGCGCCGCCGTGCCGGCCTTGTGTCGGTACGGCGCTGCTGTTGCGTTGCAGCGCGCGGTTCGCCACAGTGGCGTGGGGCTTACGGTTGTCCGGCATTTCCGCGCGGCGCGCGGACGTCGCCATGACGCTTTGAAGACGATGACGCTTTTGAAGACGATGACGCTTTTGAAGACGATGACGCTTTTGAAGACGATGGGGCTTTGTCGAACATGACCAGTGTAGCTTTGGAGAACGACCTGAAGGCTGCGATCCGCACCATCCCGGACTACCCAAAGCCCGGCATCATGTTCCGCGACATCACGACGCTTCTCGGCAATGCGCGGGCCTTCCGCCGCGCCGTCGACGAACTGGTGCAGCCTTGGGCCGGCGGCAAGATCGACAAGGTTGCGGGCATCGAGGCACGCGGCTTCATCCTCGGCGGCGCGCTGGCGCATCAGGTGTCCTGCGGCTTCGTGCCGATCCGCAAGAAGGGCAAGCTGCCGTTCAAGCGCGTCAGCATCGGCTATTCGCTCGAATACGGCGTCGACGAGATGGAGATGCATGTCGATGCGATTGCCAAGGGCGAACGCGTGATCCTGGTCGATGACCTGGTCGCGACCGGCGGCACGGCCGAGGCCGCGGTGAAGCTCCTGCAGCAGGTCGGCGCCGAAGTCGTCGCCGCCTGCTTCATCATCGATCTGCCGGATCTCGGCGGCGCCGATAAAATCAAGAAGCTCGGTGTACCGGTGCGCACTTTGGTCGCCTTCGAGGGGCATTGATCGCGGCGCTGTCGGCGTTTTATCGCCTGTTATCGCGCCTAGCCGACAGATCGCCGGGTAGCGTAGCCGCGCAGCGAGGATTCGAGCTCCCCGATCAAAAGCCGCAATTCCAACTCGCGGAATTCGGAAAAGATGGTGTCGATCCAGGTGTGCACCTCGGTCGGGCCGCCCGGCCGTTTGCCGAGATACCCCGCGAATGAGAAGCCCGGCCGGTCGATGACGCCGCGAACGATCGGCGACAGCCGCGGGATGCGGATCACGCCGCATTCCGGCCGTGTCGGCGGAAAGTCGTTCGGGATGAACATGAACGAGGTCGCCTCGTTATGCACGGGCACGAACAGCGTGCGCGGCAGCCGCGCCCGCAGCTCGGCATAGCGGCGGACCGTGGTCGGCGCCGAGTCGGTGATGAACAGAACAATCGGGACGATGCCGCGCCGCGCCGCCTCCTGCTCGAAGCCGATCTCGGGCATGACCTGGAAAAACTGCTCGCACAGGCCGTAACCGATATCGAGGACGGTGGTCCGCCAATTATCGGCCACCAGCCGGTCGAACAGCGCCATCTGGCCCTGGGTATCGGCGATATCGACCGGCCAGACGAAGCTTGGGAAATGCGCAGCCAGCGCCGGCTCGCGCGGATCGAGGTCGTAGCCGACGATCGGCCGGCCGCTGAGGCGGAAATACTCAATTAAAAGGCGCGCCACCAGCGTCTTGCCGACGCGCGGATGCTGCGAAGCTACAATGTAGAGGGGTGTGTGCTGCGCCATCCCCGCTGACAGTCCAATCCGATTCAGATGGATGTCAGGTTATGACGAAATCACGTCAGGCCCTAGCGTTTTACGAGAACTGCACCTTTTCCACAGCCCCAGCGCGGCATGTGGATATCCGTGCCGGAAATTATGTTGGAATTGATCTCGGAGTTGATCTTGGAGTCTTGTCGGCTCGACTACGCGCGGTTGGTCGTGCCGCCGCCAGCGGCGGCCTGCGGACGGGCCTGGACATTGGTGGAGGTGTCGAAAATGTCCAACAACTTGACCCGGTCATACTCGGCCCAGACATTGCCGAGCCAGTGCCGCACATAGCCGCGCAGCACGAACGAGTAATTGGCCGCTTCGCCCTTCTGGTTCTTATTGGCGACGAAGGTGAGGAACGGCACGGAAGCCAATTCCACCTGCTCGTAGGCCATTTCATTGAGCTTCGGGATGGTGATGGCGACGGCATCCTTCAGTTTCTTGAAATAGGAGGCATGGGTCGCCTGGTCCCACTCGAAGAAGCTCGTATTGTTGATGAAGTTCTTGACCAGGAAATACTTGGCGTCGGTGACGAACGGCGCGGTTTCCTCGATCTCGTTCAGGGAGGCGATCGAGGAGCCCAGGATGTGGAAGACGACGAAGGTGATCTGGCCCTTCTTCACCGCATCGAGGAAGCCGATATCGCGCAACGAGCGCAGTGTCGGCGACAACAGCCCGGCGCGAACGTCGACGACGGTCACAGTCGAATCGGTGGTCGACAGGGTGTCGATGATTCGCATCTGGTCGGACACCGAAGTGGCATCGACGATGTCGGCCACGTCGCCATGAAAGCGCTTCAAGGTGCCGCGCGGCGATTCGGAATCGAAAGCGCGGGTCGGTACGTGATGTGCGGTAAAGTAATCTAGAAGGGTGCGGGCGACCGTGGTCTTGCCTACGCCGCCTTTGTCCGCCCCAACCAAAATCAATGCTGGCTTAGCCATATCGAACCCTCACTGACGATTTAACGTCATTGGACCGATTCCGACCGGCTTCGCAATCTCGCAAGAAGACTGGCGCCAAGTCGAGCAGGTCGCGTCCTCCATCCACTAATTTCGCTTCTACACATCCGGGGCACGCTTTGGAAGCCTCATCGGACGTTGCGCACCGCTGAACGCGGTTCGGAAGCCTGTTTGTAACTTATTATGGTTAACTGCACCGCCGTCCGGTCAATTGTTGCGGTGCGGTCCCCAAGGACCGAGCGGGCCAAGCGGGTCGACAGGGCCGACAGGGCTCGTTGGCCCGGATTGATGAGAAGCCGGCGCGGCGCCCGATTCGGCTGGCTGCGACCACGGGCCCGCGGCGGGAATATCTTCGGTTGTACCGGAAGGGGACAATTCCGGAATCGATGGCTCGCCGACGGTGCCGCCGGTCTCGGCCCGGCCCCAGGGGCCGTCTTGTGGGCCGTCTTGCTGAGCATCCTGCTGACCGATTCGCGGATCGGACTCTTGTCCGGAGGGCTCGTCGGCCGGCGGTAGCGCGATCGGACCGGGATCGTGGCCGCCGGCGAATTTGACCAGAGCCGCGACGCGGCTGTCGACGCTCGGATGGGTGTCGAACAGCTCGCCGAAGCCTTCGCGCGGATTGTCGATGCACATCTCCATTACCGACGACGTCGCACCCGGCAATTCGCCGCGGCCCTCGATCTTGCGCAGCGCCGAGATCATGGCATCGGAGTTCTTGGTGAGCTCGACCGAGCCCGCATCGGCAAGGAATTCGCGCGAACGCGACAAAGCCAGGCGGATGATGAAGGACAGGAGATAGGCGACGACCAGAAGGCCGATGGCGATCAGGATCGCGGCGCCGGCGCCGCCGCCGCGCCGCCCGTTGTCGCGCGACGAGCGGAAACTGATGCCGTTATAGAACCACAGCCGAAAGACCAGCTCGACAAAAAACGACACGACGCCGGCAATGATGACGGCGATGACCATCATGCGGACGTCGCCGTTGCGGATATGCGTCAGCTCGTGGCCGAGCACCGCCTCGATCTCATTGTCGTTGAGGCGGCTCAACAGGCCGGTCGTCACGGTGATCGAATATTGCTTGTCGTTCATGCCGGTGGCGAAGGCATTGAGCGCGCCGGAATCGATGATCTTGAGCTTCGGCGTGGTGATGCCGCGCGAGATGCAGAGATTTTCTAGAATGGTGTAGAGCCGCGGCTGGTCGCTGCGCGTCACCTCGCGGCCGCCGGTGATGGCGTCGATCATGTTCTGGTGAAAATAATAGGCGATGACGATCCAGATCAGCGTGCCGATGGTCGCAAACGGCGCCGCTTTGAGAAGGTCGATCCAGGCGATCTGCATCAAGGTGGGCAGGTCGGCATTGAACGACAGCCCGACCGCCACCAGCGCGCCGGCATAGACCAGTACATAGACCAGAAAGAACAGCCCGATCAGCAGCGCGATCGAGCGCCGCCGGTTCGACTGGATATGCGTATAGAGACCGTAGGCGGCCATCGCGCGATCAGCCCATCGAACAATCCTAGAACTTCACCGCCGGTGCTTCGCTGACGGTCGCCCGCTGATCGCCGAGGTCGAAGAAGTCCTTCGGCGCGAAACCGAACGACGCGGCAAACAAATTGGCGGGGAAGCGCTGGATGCCGGAATTGTATTCCTGTACCGCATTGTTGAAGAAGCGCCGGGCGGCGGCGATCTTGTTCTCGAGATCGGTCAGTTGCGCCTGCAATTGCTGAAAATTGGCGCTGGCTTTGAGGTCCGGATAGGATTCCGAGAGTGCGAAAAGTTGCCGCAGCGCGCCCGACAGCATGTTCTCGGCCGCCGCCTGCTGCGCCGGCCCTTGCGCGGTCATCGCCGCATTGCGCGCCTTGACCACCTCGTCGAGCGTACCGCGCTCGTGCGCGGCGTAGCCCTTTACCGTCTCGACCAAATTGGGAACGAGGTCGTGCCGCTGCTTGAGCTGCACATCGATGTCGGCGAACGCCTGGTTGACCCTTTGCCGCATGGACACCAGGCCGTTGTAGACGGAGATCGCCCACACGGCCGCAACGACGATCACGGCAAGAACGATCAAGGTCGAAGACATTTGCTGGCTCCTATAGCGCTGGCCCAAATTGCTCGGTCGGTACGATCCCGCGAACGCGCCTCAAGATAGCGGTAATATATGACGGCCGCGACCGGCCGCAGGTTCAAACGGACAACGTCAATCTTCGTCGCACCAGATAGGAACGTTAACGGCCGGGTTAAGGTTAGTGGTCGATTGACGTCGCACCGCCCGGCACCCTCCGTTAGGACTGATCTGTAACAAGCAGGTGCGCCAATGTCCGAGCAGGATCTCGGAGCCCGGCCGTCCCCCCGTCCCGACGAAGCCATTGTCATCGAGCCGCGCGACCTCGAATCGGTCAGACGCGCGCTGGTGCACGACAGTGCCTCGGGCGCGCTGGCGCAGTTCGAGCGTGATCAGCTTGCGCGCGACATCGCCGATATCGAAAGCGCGACTGCGGCGCTGCAGCGGGCGGAACCGGCGCTTGAATCCTGGAGCAAGCCGCAGACGCCGGCAGCGACCAAGACCCGGCCGTTGTGGTTGTTGATGGGTCTGTTGTGGCTGTCGACCGCGATCCTGACGGTCGGCGCGGCCTACGCCATCGTCACGCTGGCCGGCTGACAGCGAACTTCAACTCAATAAGCGTTGCGGTAGGCCTTGGGCGACAGCACCGTGCGCGCGATGATCTTCAGATCGAGCCACGGCGACCAATTATCGATATAGAACAGGTCGTATTCCACGCGTTTCGCGAGCTTTTCTTCGTTGTCGATTTCGCCACGGAAGCCGTTGATCTGCGCCCAGCCGGTAATGCCCGGCTTGACGTTGTGGCGGCGCGCGTAGAGCGAGATGCGGCGCTCGAATTCGTGGTCGTGCGACAGCGCGTGCGGGCGCGGCCCGACGAGCGACATGTCGCCGGCAAGCACGTTGAAGAGCTGCGGGATCTCGTCGATGTTCCAGCGCCGCAGCCAGCGGCCGATGCGCGTCAGCCGCGGATCGTCGCGGGTCGCTTGCGTCACCACGGCGCCGTCGTCGAACGCGCGCATGGTGCGGAATTTGATGATGCGGAACGGCTGCTGATTGAAGCCGTAGCGGCGCTGCACGAAGAAGACCGGTCCCGGACTGTCGAGCTTGACGAGAATGGCGACCAGGATGAAGAGCGGCGTCAGTGCCAGCAGGCCGAGCGCCGAGCAGACCAGATCGAACAGCCGCTTCTGCACGACTTCAACTCGTGTCAGCGGCAGCCGCGTCAGTTGCAGGCTCGCCAGCGGGCCGACCTTGGCCAGTTCCACTTCGTCGAACTTGTGCAGGATCTGTTCGGGGCCGAGGTGGATTTCCACCGGCAGCGCCAGGAAGGTTTCGGCGCAGCGCTGGATGATCTCTGTGGCCGACCACGGCAGCAACAGATAGATCGCGTCGGGCTCGAGTGCGCGAACGCTCGCCACCGCGTCGGCGAGGTCGCGGTCGAGCGCCGTGCGCCGGGTTTCGGCGGACGCGGTCAAGGCGGTCGGGGTGAGAAAGCGGCAGCCGACGATATTGAGGCCGAGCGTCCATGGTTCGTAATGCTGCACGAAAGCGCCGATATGGGCGCCGGTCCCGATCAGGCAGATGCGGTGCGCCGAAATCAGCCCGGCGGCCCGCGCCATCGCCGTGATGCGCACAATCGCAAAGCGCAGCACGATCAGGGCGGCGAGCGTGACAAGATAGAACACCACGATCCAGCCGCGCGAATAATTGACCGTCGTCTGCGCCATGAAGCCGAGCATGAGCAGGCAGATCAGCGTCACATTCCACAATTGGATGGTGCGGCGGGCGTGCGGCCTGAAGGCGAAGAAGTTCGGCAATCGGTATTCGCCGCGGAACACGTTGGACACGGCGAAAATGCTCGCCGCCAGCACGCCGACCTGGCCATAGGAGGACATGTCGCCGACGTCGCCGTAGACGGCGAGATAGTAGATGATGCCGGTGATGAAGGCCGTCGCGACGATGACGGAAACGTCGATCAGGAAGATGGCGATGGAAAACGTCCCGCGCGACAGCTGGGCCCAGGTGCGCAGGACCCGGCTGGTCGGCGCCGGCGAGGCGAGCGTGTAGCTGGGTTGCACGTTCATCAGCGCGGCCGCTGTTGTCCCAAGCTTGTTGCGCCAAGGCTTGTTGCGCCAAGGCTTGTTGTGCCAAGGCGATGCGCGCCGCACCGATTTGGCACAGCGCAGCACTCCAAGCGGCTACATCGCCAGAAGCATGCCAATGACGCAGAGCTGGACGCGGATGGCGCGGGGTCGCAACGACATTGCGCCGCCGCCGGTCGTGTTAAGATTAATCAGCGTGTGGCCCTGAAACGGCCGCGCAGGCTGAGGGGACGCCATGCAGGGTAAGATTGCGCTCGAAGAGCATTTCGCCATTCCGGAAACATTGCTGGATTCACGCGGTTATTTCCCGGACCGGGTCTGGGAAGAGGTGAAGGCGCGCGTCATGGACATCCAGGACCGGCGGCTGCGCGAAATGGATGCGCAAGGCATCGAGATGATGCTGTTGTCGCTGAACGCGCCGGCGGCCCAGGCCATTTTCGACACCGCGCGCGCCAGCGAGATCGCGCGCAAGTCCAATGACTATCTTGCCGAACAGGTCGCCAAGCGCCCGGACAGGTTTCAGGGGCTGGCGGCACTTGCCATGCAGGACCCGGACGGCGCGGCGCGCGAGCTCGAGCGCTGCGTCAAGGAGCTCGGTTTTCGCGGCGCGCTGGTCAACGGCTTCTCGCAGGTCGGCGACGCCGAAACATCGGTCTATTACGACCTGCCGCAATACCGGCCGTTCTGGACAACGGCCGAACGGCTCGACGTGCCGTTCTATCTGCATCCGCGCAATCCACTGCCGCGCGACGCCAAAATCTATGACGGCCATCCCTGGCTGATGGGGCCGGTCTGGGCCTTCGGCCATGAGACCGCGGTGCATGCGCTGCGCTTGATGGGCTCAGGGCTGTTCGACGCGCATCCGCGCTTGCAGATCATTCTCGGCCATATGGGCGAGAACCTGCCGTTCGCGCTGTGGCGCGTCGACAATGCCAATGCCTGGATCCCGAACCGGCACAATTACCCGGCCAAGAAGCGCATGCGCGAATATTTCAGCGCCAATTTCTACGTCACGACCTCGGGCAATTTCCACACGCCGGCGCTGCTCAACGCGATCTCCGAAATCGGCAGCGATCGCGTCATGTTCTCGACCGATTGGCCGTTCGAGAATATCGATCACGCCGCGCTTTGGTTCGACGTCTGTCCGATCAGCGAGAACGACCGCATCAAGATCGGCCGCACCAATGCGCGCCGGCTGTTCAAGCTCGGCAACGACTAGAGCGTGATCCCGAAATTTGGAGTGGCTTCACTCCGGTTTTATGTCGGCGGCGCGGATGACCTTGCCCCATTTCTCGGTATCCGCGGCGAGAAAGCTTGCGAATTCGGCGGGCGTCGTCGGCATCGGCACCGCGCCGAGTTCGTTGAGCCGCGTCTTCATGTCAGCTTCCGCAAGCGTGCTATTCATCGCGGTGTTCAGGCTCACGACGATGTCGGCGGGCGTGTTCTTCGGCGCACCGATGCCGTACCAGCCGCTCGCCTCATAGCCGGGGACGAATTCGGCGACCGCGGGGATGTCCGGCAGCGACGGCTGACGCGTAGCCGAGGTGACGGCAAGCGCGCGCAATTTGCCGCTGCGGACATATTCGATCGATTGCGAGATCGGGCTGAACACCACCTGGATCTGTCCGGCAAACAGATCGGGCAGAAAACTCGTGCGATAGGGCACGTGGACCATGTCGATGCCGGCCATGGTCTTGAACAATTCGCCGCACAGATGACTGAGGCTGCCATTGCCGGCCGACGCCATATTGATCTTGCCCGGATTGGCTTTGGCATAGGCGGTGAATTCGGCCACTGTCGTTGCCGGGAATGCCGGAGTGACGACCAGCACGTAAGGCGCGCGTGCCACGCCGGCGACCGGCGCGATGTCGCGCAGGAAATTGAAGCTGAGATGTTCATAGAGGGTGGCGTTGATGGCGGCCGATGTGCTCGCGGCGAGGAGCGTATAGCCATCAGGCGCGGCATTGACGACGAATTCGACGGCGATATTGCCGCCGGCGCCCGGACGGTTCTCGACGATGAAGGATTGGCCGAGCCGCTCCGACAGCTTTTGTCCGGCAAGCCGCGCGACAATGTCGGAGGCGTTGCTGGCGGGAAAGCCAACGACCATGCGCACCGGCCGCGTCGGATAGGTGTCCGCCCGCGCTATTGTTGCAACGGACGACAGCGCGCTCGCACCGGCTGCGAGTTGTACAAATCGGCGACGGGAAAATCTTACGGGCATCTTGCGGCGTATCCTTATTTTTGCCGATACCTATCCGAAATTCTTGGCGCCGAACAGCAGCCGCGATGCCTGCCGGATGCATTCCAGTTGCATTCCTGCTTTGCCGCTGATGTTGTGGCGCGAAGAGATTCCTTTTCGCCAAAGCCCTCCCGGGAGAATTCCTGACCATGCCTGCGCCTGCCGCGCCGCCGACACACATCATGGTGACGCGCGGCGACGCGCGGCTCCAAGTGCTGGCGCAAGGCGAAGGTCACCCGATCGTGCTGCTGCCGTCGCTCGGCCGCGGGGCGCGTGATTTCGACGCCATCGCCGCAAGCTTGGCCGGCGCGGGTTATCGCGTGCTGCGGCCGCAGCCGCGCGGCGTCGGCGAGAGCAGGGGGCCGTGGGACGGGATCAGGCTCGAAGATCTCGCGGCCGACATTGCCGCCGTCGTTGCGGCGAATAATGGTGGCCCGGCTTTCGTGGTCGGGCACGCCTTCGGCAATCGCGTGGCGCGGACGCTCGCGACCTTGCGGCCGGAGCTCGTCAAGGCGGTCGCTTTGGTCGCCGCCAATGTCGGACATCATCCGAGCCCGCCGGACGTGCGTGCCGCGATCCGCCTGAGCGCCGATGTGAACGCGCCGGACGAGGCGCGCATCAAGGCGATGCAGTTCGTGTTCTTCGCGCCGGGCAATGACGCCAGCGTCTGGCTCAAGGGCTGGCACCCCGACGTTCTTGCCGCGCAGCGCATCGCCGGCGATCTCACGCCGCGCAGCTTAGATTACGCTTCCGGCAGCGCGCCGGTGCTCTACATCCAGCCGAGCCACGATCCGCTCGCCCATGTCGCCGATGCCGAGGAATACAAGAAAGCGCTCGGCGACCGCGTCACTGTCGTGGTCATTCCCAACGCGGCGCATGCCGTGATCGTCGAACAGCCGAAGGCGGTGAGCGACGCGCTGATCGCTTATGCGCGCGAGCTGTGGCCCGCGCGTTAGCTCGCTTCGCGCAGCTTCACCGCGCCTTCGAGGTCGACCGACACCAGTTGCGACACGCCGCGCTCGGCCATGGTGACGCCGTAGAGCCGTTTCATGCGCGCCATGGTGATCGGATTATGCGTGATGATGATGAAACGGGTTTCGGTCGACCGCGCCATCTCGTCGAGCAGATCGCAGAAGCGTTCGACATTGTAGTCGTCGAGCGGCGCGTCAACCTCGTCGAGTACGCAGATCGGCGCCGGGTTGGTGAGGAACACGGCGAAGATCAGAGCGAGCGCGGTGAGCGCCTGTTCGCCGCCGGAGAGCAGCGACAAAGTTGCGGGCTTCTTGCCTGGCGGCTTCGCCATGATTTCGAGGCCGGCCTCCAGCGGGTCATCGTGCTCGATGAGCTGCAATTCGGCGGTGCCGCCGCCGAACAATTCGGCGAACAGCTTCTTGAAGTTCTCGTTCACGATCTGGAACGAGGAGAGCAGCCGGTCGCGCGCCTCGTGATTGAGGCTGTGGATGCCCTGGCGCAGCCGCCGGATCGCTTCGATGAGGTCGTCGCGCTCGGCGGTGAGCGTGGTGTGCTGGGTCTCGACGTCTTGCAGCTCCTGCTCGGCGAGCAGGTTCACCGAGCCGAGCCGTTCGCGCTCCTGCTTGATGCGTTCGATCTTGGCTTCGACCTCGGCGATCGAGGGCTGCGGCGCATCGGGCTTCAGCTCCGCCACTTCGGCTGCGGCGACGGGCTCGACCGCAAGCACTTCGCGGATTTCGTGCTCGATATCGGCGACGCGGCGTTTGGCGGCATCGTAGCGTTCTTCGCTGCGCGCGGATTCCGCACGCGCTTCGCCGACGGCCTCGAGCGCGATACGGGCCGCCTTGTCGGCCTCGGCAAGATCGGCCTCGGCCGCGGCGAGCCGGTCAGCGGCGGCGCGGCGTTCGCCGGTCGCGGTCTCGATCTCGCCGATCAGCGACTGGCGCTGACTTTCAAACTTTTGCGGCGCATTCTCAAGCTCGGCGCGCTCGTTTGCCGCCTCGTCGTTGCGCTTGACGATGATGTCGATCTGCGCCGCCGCGCTATCCTTGCGCTCGCTCCACGCCTGCCGCTCGGTGACAATGGCCTGCAGCCGCGTATTCGCCAGTTCGACTTCGCGGGTGATCGCCTGCGCTTCGACACGAACTTCGGCGCAGACATTGCGCTCGGCGGCAATCACTTCGTTGATCGCCGCGAGTTTCTCTTCGATCTCCGCGGCCGGCGGCAGCGCGGCAGAGGCCGTTTCCGCTTCGCCGCGCGCGGCATGAGTTTCGTCGCGCGAGGCGATGGTGCGCTGCCGCGCTTCCTGAAGCGCCGAGATACGCGCGGCATTGCGGCTGATCTCGCGCTCGGCCGCGGCATGGCCTTCGCGTGCGGTGTCGGTCAGGCGCTGCGCCTCGCGCCAGTGCGCGCGGGCCTCGGTTTCCGCTGCCGCCGCGGCGGCCACCGCCGCTTCCGCCGTTTCGACGGTACGGCGCTTGTTTTCGACATCGAGACGCGCGGCAGCCAGTTCGCTTTCGATCGCCTGCAAGCGGCCGCGTTCGGCGAGCCGGCGCGCCGCGCCGGTCGGCGCGTGCGCGGCGACGACAAAACCGTCCCAGCGCCACAGATCGCCCTCGCGCGAGACGAGCCGCTGGCCGGGCTTGAGCATGCCGGCAAGCCGCGCGCCATCGGCGCGCTCGACAACGCCGATCTGGGCGAGGCGGCGCGCCAATTCGGCGGGCGCCTTGACGTATTGCGAAAGCGCGGTGACGCCTTCCGGCAAGGCCGGATCGGACGGGTCGGCACTGACGCCGGCCCAGCGCATCGGCGCGGTCTGATCGACCGGCGCGTCGAGATCGTCGCCGAGCGCGGAGCCGAGTGCTTTTTCATAGCCCTCGCTGACGCTGAGCGCGTCCATCACCGGCGGCCAGAGATTTTTGCTCTCGACGGCAAGGAGTTTGCCGATGGTCTTGGCCTCGGTCTCGAGCCGCTGCACGCCGCGCTCGGCGGCGGCGAGCGGCGCCCGGGCGGCGTCGATCTCTTCGCGCGCCTGCTTATGTGCGGCTTCCGCCGCCTGCGCGGCTTGCTCGGCCGCGGCAAGCGCTGACTGCGCATTGGTCAATGCCGCGGTTAAAGCGGCAAGATCGGGCGCGCCGGCATCAGTCGCGGCAAGGCCTGCATCGATATTGACGAGTTCGGCTTCGAGCCGCACGGCGCGCTGTTCGTGTTCGGCCAGAGCGGCCTGAAGCTGATTGCGGCGCGCCGTCTGATCGGCGAGCGCGCCGGTCAATTCGGAGAAGGACTTCTCCGAGACGGACAGCGCGGCATCCGCTGCAGCGACCCGCAGGTTGACGCCGGCGAGCCGAGCATCGTTCTCCTGTGCGGCGCCCCTCAGCGTGGTTTCCTCGGCATCGAGCCTGGCAAGCGCTGCTTCTGCATCGGCGGCAAGCGCGCGCTCGCGCACCAGGTCGGAGGCGTATTGGGCGATGCGGCGGTCGAGTTCACCGATCCGCTCTTTGGCGCGCGCTTCCTCGCGTTCGAGCGTTTCGCGCGCGATCAACAGGCGTTGCAGCGCGGCGGCCGCCTTCGCCTCGGCCTCGCGCAAGCCGGGCAGCACGGCGGAGACTTCGGCCTGCTGCGTCGAGGCTTGTAACTGTGCGTGGGTCCGCGCGGCGACGACACGCACCGCTTGGTCTTTGGCGCGTTCGGTTTCGGTGACTTCGGTCCCGGCAGCGATCCAGCGCAAATGAAACAGCAGTGCTTCGGTGCGGCGGACCTGACCGGAAATGTTGCGGTAACGTACCGCCTGCCGCGCCTGCGTCTTGAGGCTCGCCATCTGCGCCGCAAGTTGCCCGATCACGTCCTCGGCGCGGGCCAGATTCTGCTCGGCGGCCTTGAGCCGCAATTCGGCTTCGTGGCGGCGGGCATGCAGGCCGGCAATGCCGGCGGCTTCTTCGAGCACGCGCCGACGCGCTTCGGGGCGCGCCTGGATGATCTCGCCGATACGACCCTGGTGCACCAAAGCCGGCGAGCGCGAGCCGGTCGAGGCATCGGCGAACAGCATGGCGACGTCGCGCGCACGCACTTCCTTGCCGTTGACGCGGAAGGTCGAGCCGTGTTCGCGCATGATGCGGCGCGACACCTCCAGCGAATCGAATTCGTTGAAGGTCGCGGGCGCACGGCGATCGCCGTTGTCGATCGAGACCGTGACCTCGGCGTGGTTGCGCCCCGGGCGGCCGGCATTGCCGGAAAAGATGACATCGTCCATCTCGCCGGCGCGCATCGCCTTGTAGGAGGTCTCGCCCATGACCCAGCGCACGGCCTCGACCAGGTTCGACTTGCCGCAGCCGTTCGGACCGACGACGCCGGTCAGGCCGGGTTCGATCTCAAAGTCGGTCGGTTCGACGAAGGATTTGAATCCGATAAGGCGCAGCCGCGTCAGCTTCATATTATTAGCGGGTCCGTTTTATTGGCGGGTCCGAGATTGACCGTCAGATGCCCTCGCTGCGGCGGCAAAGGGGTCGTCAAAAACGCACGCCGAAGCGGGATTTGCCGTTTGGCGCGGGAGGTTATGTACCGCATTGGCGCGGAGATTAGTCGTCGGGAGTCCGAGCGCAACCACGGCCGCAGATTTATCCAGGACATTCCGGAACTTGGCCGGAACTTGGCCCAGGCCGCAGCCCGGAAAAGGGCCTCAAAGGCGCCGGGGCCGAGCCGAAAACCCCTTATCCTTCCTTGAGATAGGGGTCGATCTCCTTGGAGATCTGATCCATCGTCAGATCGCCGATGAACTTCTTGCCGTTGATGAAGAAGGTGGGTGTCGAGTTCACCCCGAGCTTGTCGACGGCGTGGTCGCGCACCGCCTGGATGGCATCGAGACCCTTCTGATTCGCGAGGCACGCGTTGAAACTGTCCTCGGTCATGCCGAACTGCTTGGCGATTTCCTTGAGCGGCGGCAGCGGTTCCTTGACCACCCAGTCGGCCTGTTTGGCAAACAGCGTCTCGACCATCGGCATGTATTTGTCGTTGCCGGCGCAGCGCGCCAGCATGAAGCCGGCGGCGGCAAGCGCATCAAGCGGGAAGGCGCGCAGCGTGTAGCGGACCTTGCCGGTGTCGATATATTTCTTCTGCAATTCGGGGAACGTCGTCGCCGAGAAATGCGCGCAGTGGGGGCATGTCATCGACGCGTATTCGATGATCGTCACCGGCGCCTTGTCCGAGCCGAGCACGACGTCGCCGTCGGGACCGGCATCGGCGAGGTCGGCGGCCGAAGGTGCCGCATCGTCGGCCTTTGCCGTTGCGATCAGCGAAGGCATGAAGCCGGCTCCGGCAAGGGTGAAAATGGCAGTGGCCGAAAGCAGTTGGCGACGGGTGGGCGACAAGGTCAGCTCCTGATGTGAGGACGGAATTTTAAGAGCGTGAATGTGGCATTAGCACGCCCCATTACCATGCTCTTGGGCAAAGTGCGCTAGCCTCTCGGTTCGGGGGCGGTCAAACCCGCTTGATCGCTGCTCCCAGCCGCGCCAGCGCCGCTTTGAGGTCGTCGTCGCCGATATCGGACAGGGTCTCGGCGATCCGGGCTGCGGCTGCAGGGTCGGCGGCGCGGGTCTTCTTGGACGCCCCTCGCCGTAGCGGCGCCTGGCGCAAAGCGAGGCGGCCGACGGCGCGCCAGCCCAGGAATTGGTTGACCCGCTCGCAGATCAGATTGGCGAAATGCTGGATCTCGATTGCCGCCGGCCCCTCGACCCGCAGCACCAGTGTGCCGGGCTCGGGGTCCTCGCCCTGGACCGTGCGCTGCCACTGGATTTTCAGCGGCTCGCTGCAGGCCGCGATTTCGGCGCCGGCGATTTCGCGCCAGCGCGTCACCAGTTCGGCGCTGGCAAAGCCCTGCCGGCGAAAGCTTTCACCGACGATCTTGCCGGCGATGTCGCGCAGTTGCTTGGCAAACGGGCGAGCGGGCTTGTTCATCATGCAGCGCTCTGTCATCCCTCGGCCCAAGGTGGCGCGCAAGGTGGTGTGAATGGCTGGAACCACGCTAGCAGCGAAGGTGGTCGGAAAACAGCGCGCGAAGAGCCGCGCGGCAGTTTCGTCACCGCAACCCACCGACCTGCTCGCCTGGTACGACCGGCATCGCCGCGTCCTGCCGTGGCGGGCGCCGCCGGGCCGGCGCGCCGACCCGTATCACGTCTGGCTCTCCGAAATCATGCTGCAACAGACGACAGTGAAAACCGTCGGGCCCTATTACGCGAAATTCCTCAAGCTCTGGCCGGATATTTCCGCGCTCGCGGCGGCGCCGCTCGATGACGTGCTCAAAGCGTGGGCCGGGCTCGGCTATTACGCACGCGCCCGCAATCTGCACGCCTGCGCCCGCGCGGTTGTCGAGCGGCATGGCGGGAAAATTCCGGCAACGGAAGCGTTGCTGCGCGAACTTCCCGGCATCGGTCCTTATACGGCAGCCGCCATCGCCGCCATTGCCTTTGATGAATGCACAAGCCCGGTCGACGGCAATATCGAGCGCGTCATCGCGCGGCTCTATGCGCTGGAAACGCCGCTGCCTGCCGCCAAGCCGGAAATCTCCAGGCTCGCCCGCGCACTGACGCCGCCGCAACGTTCCGGCGACTTCGCTCAAGCCATGATGGATCTCGGTGCGACCATCTGCACGCCGAAGTCCCCGGCGTGCATCTTGTGTCCTTGGAATGAGAGCTGCGCCGCTTATGCACGCGGCAACGCCGAGACTTTTCCGCGGCGTTTGCCGAAGCGGGAAGGCGATCTGCGCCGCGGCGCGGCCTTTGTCGTGCAACGCGCGGACGACTTTGTGCTGGTGCGGACGCGGCCGGAGAAGGGACTGCTCGGCGGCATGACCGAAGTGCCGACCACGGAATGGTCAAAGGACTTCGATGCCTCTACAGCAATGAAAGGCGCGCCGCACTTTGCGTCAATGCGCAAACCGCTCGCTTGGCAAAAGACTTTGGGCGTCGTGCGTCATGTCTTTACGCATTTCCCGCTTGAACTCATCGTCTATGTGTCGGAGGTTCCGGCGCGAACGGCGGCGCCGAAAGCCACGAGGTGGGTCAAGATTTCAGAACTTGGCGGCGAAGCCTTGCCGAGCCTGATGCGCAAGGTCATCGCGCATGCACTTCCGCAAGATCACACGAACAAAAGTCACACTTGAGATGATCTGAAAGTCCAAACCGGGAAAGGAACGCCATGACAATCGAACGTCACGAAACCGGCCCGCGCATGAGCAAGGCCGTGGTCCACGGCAGCACGGTCTATCTGTCCGGCCTCGTCGCCGACGCGCCGAAGGGTAAAAGCACCACCGAGCAAACCAAAAGCATCCTGTCGCAGATCGACGGCTTTCTCGCCAAGGCCGGCACCGACAAGAGCAAATTGTTGTCGGCCAATATATGGATCACCGACATGGCGAATTTTGCCGAGATGAATGCGGTGTGGGACTCCTGGGTGTCGCCCGGCCATACGCCGGCGCGCGCCACCGTCGAGGCCAAGCTCGCGTCGCCCGATTACAAAGTCGAGATCATGGTGGTGGCGGCCAAATGAAGGCGCTGCTGCCGCTGGCCGAGACCGTTGCACAGCGTCTGATCGCGCGCCACGAGACGGTCGCTATTGCCGAATCCTCGACCGGTGGGCTCGTCGCTGCGAGCTTGCTCGCCGTGCCGGGCGCGTCGGCTTATTTTCTCGGCGGTGCCGTGATCTACACAAAATCGGCGCGTGCGGCTCTGCTCGGCATCGGCGATGCCGATATGCGGGGTTTGCGGCCGGCAACCGAGGCCTATGCGCTGCTCCTGGCGCGGCGCATGCGTGAGCGGCTCGGCGCTGTCTGGGGGCTTGGCGAAACCGGAGCCACGGGGCCGACCGGCAACCGCTACGGCGATCCGGCCGGCCACACCTGCATCGCTGTTGCGGGTCCGATCGAGCGCGCGCTCACACTGCGCACCGGGAGCGCCGAGCGGCTCGCCAATATGGATGTTTTCGCCGAAGGCGCGCTTGATCTGCTGGACGAAGTCATACCGGGGGTTTGACGCGCCGCCTACTCGGCAGCTTCCGCCATTTCAGATCGCACCTGCGCGCGCAGCGTGTCGATCACAGTGAGGCCTTTCGGCGTCTCGATATGCCAGAAGGTCCAGCCGTTGCAGGCTTCGAGCCCCTGCGCCAAGGCGCCGATGCGGTGGATCGAGCCGACAGTGTCGCCGAGCGACAGCGCGCCGTCGGCGCGCACCAGCGCCTTATGCCGCCGCTTGGCGTCGACGAGCTTGATGCCGGGCTCGACCAGGCCGCGTTCGATCAGCCTGGAAAACGGCACGCGCGGTGCTTCGCGCGCGGTCATGAAAGAGGCGAGCGCCGGTTCCGGCATCGGTTCCGTGGCGGCGATCCGCTCGCGGGCGGCTGCGGCATATTCGGAACTCCGCTCGATGCCGATAAAGCGCCGGCGCAGGCGATGCGCCACCGCGCCGGTCGTGCCGGTTCCGGAGAACGGGTCGAGCACCAGATCGTCAGGCCGCGACGCTGAGAGAATGACGCGCGCTAAAAGACTTTCCGGTTTTTGTGTCGGATGCAGTTTCTTGCCGTCGGCGCCTTTGAGCCGTTCCTCGCCGGTACAGAGCGGGATGAACCAGTCGGAGCGCATCTGGACGTCGTCGTTGCCCGCCTTGAGCGCTTCGTAATTGAACGTATAATTGTGCTTTGCGGCATCGCGCGCGGCCCAGATCAGGGTTTCGTGCGCGTTGGTAAAGCGGCGGCCGCGGAAATTCGGCATTGGGTTGGATTTCCGCCACACGATGTCGTTGAGAATCCAGAAGCCTAAATCCTGGAGGATCGAACCGACCCGGAAAATGTTGTGATACGAGCCGATAACCCACAGCGTGGCGCTCGGCTTCATCACCCGGCGGCAGGCGATAAGCCAGGCGCGCGTGAAATCGTCATAAGCGGAGAAGCTCGAGAATTTGTCCCAGTCATCGTCGACGGCATCGACGCGGGAATCGTCGGGACGCTTGAGGTCGCCTTGGAGCTGCAAATTGTACGGCGGATCAGCGAAGACGAGATCCACGGACGCGGCCGGGAGCTTCGTCATCTCGGCAACGCAATCGCCGACCACAATGCGCGGCGAAGGTTGGCGCAGCGAATGTTGCGCTGCGGCACGCGACGGGAGGCTCGCTGACTGGGACTCAATACTCACGCGGGGCGTCCTTGCGGACGCCCCGCGACGCGACACAACCATGACTCAGAACTCTGACTCAGGCGACGCGAAAATCGGCGACGCGGGACCTACAACCGACGATCGGCACTATGCCGGTGCAAGGTAAAAAATCGGCTAACTATTCGGCGGCGCTACTAGGCAATAAATGCCGAGAAACACTTAGTTAGTCGCTCGCGCTCCGCGCGCGATTTCGGAGTTGAAATAGCCCGCCTGAAGCGACTTTCAGGCCGGATCTGTAACGAGGAGAAGACAAATGCGTTGGGATGATTTCCGCCGCAGCAGCAATATCGAGGACGAGCGCGCGGATTCCGGCGGCGGCGGTTTCAGCGTTCCCGGCGGCGCCGGCGGTCTCGGCATCGGCACAATCATCATTCTTGGATTGATCGGCTGGGCGCTCGGCATCGACCCGAGCGTGCTGATCAACGGCGCGCAGATTCTTTCCGGTGGCAGCGGAACCGCGACGCAGCAATCCGGCGCACCCCCGCAAATGAGTCAGCAGGATCAAGAGACGGCGGACTTCGTCGCCGCGGTTCTGGGCGACACCGAGGACCGCTGGACCGAAATATTCCAGGCGAGCGGCCGTACCTATCATGCGCCGAAGCTCGTCCTGTTTTCCGGCGCGATCCAGGGTGGTTGCGGGCTCGCGCGCTCGGCAATGGGACCGTTCTATTGTCCGCGCGATCAGCAGGTCTATCTCGACACATCTTTCTTCCGCGACATGCAGCGCAAATTCGGCGCCTGCTCGGACGACAAAGCGTGCCGGTTCTCCGAAGCTTATGTCATCGCGCATGAGGTCGGCCATCACGTGCAGGATGAACTCGGCATCTTGCCGCGCGTAACCCAGATGCAGCAGGCGGCGTCGAGCCAATCCGACGTCAATGCGCTGCAGGTGCGGATCGAATTGCAGGCGGACTGCCTTGCCGGGGTATGGGCCAACCGCGCCCAGAAGAAGCACAACTTCCTCGACGCCGGCGACGTCGATCAGGCCTTGCAGACCGCATCCGCGATCGGCGATGACCGCTTGCAGAAGGAGACCCAAGGCTATGCCGTGCCGGATTCCTTCACCCACGGCACCTCGGTCCAGCGCAAGCGCTGGTTCATGAACGGCTTCAATTCGGGCGACGTCAATTCCTGCAACACATTGGCAGCCGATTCGCTCTAGCTGCGGGCTTTGGGCTAGTATGGGCCGCTCATTCCCGCGCAAGCGGGAATCCAGCGCTGGGTCCCCGCCTTCGCGGGGACGAGCGCGAGCAAATGTAGCGTAGGGTCTGGCCATGCCCGGCATTGATGACAGCAAGACGTTCGTGCCGCTCAAGATCGCGGTGCTGACGGTCTCCGACACGCGTTCACTCAAGGATGACAAGTCGGGGGCGCTGTTGGTGCAACGCATCGTCGCGGCAGGCCACTTTGTGGCCGAGCGCAGCCTCGTGCACGACGACGTCGAGGCGATTCGCGGGCGGGTCAAAGGCTGGATCGCCGATCCTATGATCGACGTCGTCATCACCACCGGCGGTACCGGCTTCACCGGCCGCGATGTGACACCGGAAGCGATCGAGCCGCTGTTCGAAAAGAAAATGGACGGCTTCTCGGCGTTGTTTCTGGTGGTGAGCTTCCCGAAGATCGGCACCTCGGCAATCCAGTCGCGCGCCACCGCGGGGGTGGCCGGCTCGACTTATATTTTCTGTCTGCCGGGCTCGCCTGGCGCCTGCAAGGACGCCTGGGACGAGATTCTGGTGCATCAGCTCGATTATCGTTTCGGGCCGTGCAATTTCGTCGAGATCATGCCGCGGCTTGACGAGCATCTGCGGCGGCCGAAGGCCGGCGGGGCGAGCGTCTAATTCAAATCCAAATCCCAATACTCGCTGACCACGGGCTGGCCCCAGCTCTTGTGCTTTTCGCTCCGGATCAGCTTGAATCCCGCCTTCTGATAGATATGCCGCGCCGCTTTGAGCACGCTGTGCGTCCAGAGCGTCATCTTTTTGTAGCCGGCCTCGCGCGCGAAGCGCACGGCTTGTTCGGTGAGCTTTGCGCCAAGGCCTAAGCCGCGCGCTTTCGGATCGACCAGCAGCAGGCGGATGCGGGCGACCTCGTCGGAATCCTTGGCGACGAAAATACTGCCGACATTCTCGCCGTCCATCTCGGCGATCCAGCAGCGCTCGCGCTTGGCGTCGAATTTGTTGACGAAGTCGGCGACGATCTGCGCGCAGACGCCTTCGAACGGCTCCCGCCACTTATATTCCTGCGCATAGAGCTCGGCGTGACGTTTGACGATCCAGCCGTAATCGCCCGGCGCCGGATCGCGCAGCCTATAGCGCGGCTTTGCTTTATCCGATTTTGACTTTGATGCGGTGTCGGACGCCGGTTCCGGCGCGGCTTCGAGCAGCGTCTCGATCGTGTCCATGGCCGCGATCAGCCGCGACTGGTCAGCCGGCGCGAGCTTGTCGAGCATGGCGCCGATATCGCGCTGCGACAGGTCGTCGAGCAGCGCGAATGCTTTGCGCCCGCGCGGCGACAGCGCGAGATGGCTCTGCCGCGCATCGGTCTTGGAGACTTTGCGATCGAGCAGCCCGCGCTTCTCGAAATTGCGCAGCACGCGGCTCAGATAGCCGGCATCGAGATCGAGGTTGCGGCCGATTTCACTCGCCGTCGGCGATCCATCCTTGGCGATCTCGTAGATCACCCGCGCTTCGCCGAGCGAGTAGGGGCTGTCGAGGAAGTTCTTGCGCAACACGCCGATCTGCCGCGTGTAGAAGCGATTGAAGCGGCGGGCGGCGGCGATGTGCCGGTCGCGGTCGATCTGGGCCATGAGCGAAGCTTCGGTCTGATACTTGATAAAGTCAAGTATATTTCATGGCCGATGGCAGCCGCTAAGCCGGCGCTACAATGTGTGAAAGGCGGTTGAGGGCAGCGTCACGATACGGCGGCGGCCGATCCGGCGGATGAATTCGGCCTGCGGGTCGGCGGCGCTTTCGGAATGGCCGCCGAGCTTGTCATAGAGCGGTCGCGCGATGAGCAGTCCTTGCTCCGGCCGCGCCATCCGGAACGCCGCGATCAGGAACGACCAAGCTTCGCGCAATGCCGTCTGCGGGCCGGCGCCACGGCGAAATACGGCGGCGCGGTCGTTCGGCTTGGGCTGCTCGACGAAACGGATGGCGTCGTCGGTCCAGGGCGCATAGAGCACAGTGCCCGGCTGGATGAACATCAGCCACGGCGCCCGCGCTTTGGCGACGGCCGTCTTCAGCCGCGTACCGAGTGATTCTTCGAGCGCGAGGAACTCGCAGCCGGCCACATCGGCGACCACTGCGGTGTCGTCCTTGGAGCCGCCGTCAGCTATCAGCACCTCGCCGATCAAGCCTGCGGTCGCGCCGGAGACCAAAGCGGCCAGCGTCGGCACCAGCGCGTGCTCGGAATCGTGCGTGGGGATGATGACGCTCAGCATGACGGACGGCTGCTAGCCGGTTCCAATGTTCCAATGCTCAATAGGGCCTCGGATCGGCGGCTCCAAGCCTCTTCAGAATTTCCGGTTTACGGCGTCTCGGTCACGGATTTTTGTTCTTGTTTTGTTCACTCAGCCGCACTACCTTTGAGCCACGAGATCGGAAGGCCAGAGCCGATGAACCAATTGATCGGTGTCACATGAGTCGATCGTCAGCCTTGAAACGCCCGCCGGCACCGCTGCCCTCCCAGCCGGCGGGCGAGACCGGAGTTACGCAAGGCGTCGTGCAAGGAATTGGCGTCGTGGAAGGGACTGGCGTTGTGCAAGGAACTGCGGTCGACCGCGAGCGGCGTCGCGGCCGCGGCACGGCATCGAATGCGTCGGGGCGTTTTGAGCCGCTGGCGCGGGTCGTCTTCGACGACGGCTGGCAGGGCTTGGACGATCTGCCGCCGTTCAAGACCACGGTGACGGTCGATTCCACCCGCAAGATCATCACCAAGAACGACTCGCCGGACATTTCCTTCGACCGTTCGATCAATCCCTATCGCGGCTGTGAGCACGGCTGCGTCTATTGTTTCGCGCGGCCGACGCATGCCTATCTCGGCCTGTCGCCGGGGCTCGATTTCGAATCCAAACTGTTCGTGAAGCCGAACGCTCCGGAATTGCTGGAGCGCGAATTGGCAGCGCCGGGCTACGTGCCGAAAATCATCGCCATCGGCACCAATACCGACCCATATCAGCCGATCGAGCGGCGGCATCAGATCATGCGCCGCATCCTCGAAGTGTTGGAGCGCGCCGGGCATCCGGTCGGCATCGTGACCAAATCGGCGCTGGTGCTGCGCGATCTCGATATTCTCGCGCGCATGGCCAAGCGCGATCTGGTCAAAGTGGCGATCTCGGTGACGACGCTCGATCCGAAACTGGCGCGTGTCATGGAGCCGCGGGCATCGACACCGCCGCGCCGGCTCGATGCGCTCAGGCAATTGGTAAGCGCCGGCGTGCCGTCGTCCGCCATGGTGGCGCCGGTCATTCCAGCGCTCAATGATGCCGAAATCGAGCGCATCCTCGATGCGGTGGCCGCAACCGGCGTGCGCAATGCCGGCTATGTGCTGCTGCGGCTGCCGCTCGAATTGCGCGATCTGTTCCGCGAATGGCTGATCGAGAATTTTCCCGACCGCTATCGCCATGTCATCTCGCTCATTCGCGATACGCGCGGCGGCAAGGATTACGACTCGACCTTCGGCAAGCGGATGACCGGCTCGGGTCCGATCGCCTGGATGATCGGCCGCCGTTTCGAACTCGCCTGCGAGCGGCTTGGCTTCAATGTGACAAGCGCGCGGACGACAACGGAACATTTCAAGCGCCCGCGCCCGGCGTCGCAACAGCTCGATCTGTTTTGATTTCCCCGCAATCCCCTTGGCGCGAATAACGCGCATTGCGGACCGTGGCGGCATGCGGGCATCATGCCCGCATGAGTCGCCAAGCAACCAGCCCCCAAGCCAGCAGTCGCCAAGCGAACGCTCGCCAAGAAACCGGTCGTAACGGATCTGCCAAGGCCGCGGCGCGCCTGCCGCTCGACGAAGAGATCCTGCGTCCCACGTTCCGCCGCGAACGCTCAGCGCTCAAGCGCGGGGTATGGCCGATCGCAGGCTGCGACGAAGCGGGGCGGGGCCCGCTTGCCGGTCCGGTGGTCGCGGCCGCCGTTATTCTCGATCCCGAGAATATTCCACGCGGCCTCGACGATTCCAAACGACTGACGGCGGAGCGGCGCGAAGTGCTCTATGAGCGCATCTGCGCCCGCGCCCAGGTTGCCGTCGCCATGGCGCCACCGTGGCGCATCGATCGCGACAATATCCTGCGCGCGTCCTTGTGGGCGCTGGCGCGCGCCGTCCGCGCGCTGCCGGCCAGGCCGTGCCTGGTATTTGTCGATGGCCGCGATCGTATCGACGCCGGTTGCGACTGCGAAGCGGTTATCGGCGGCGACGGCCTCGTCGCCTCGATTGCCGCCGCTTCCATCGTCGCCAAGGTCACGCGCGATAGGCTCATGACCTGTCTCGGCGGCGCCCATCCGGGCTATGGCTTCGAGCGACATATGGGCTATAGCGTCCCCGAACATTTCGCCGCGCTGGAGCGGCTGGGGCCGACAATTCACCACCGTCGCTCGTTTGCGCCGGTGGCCATTGCGCTCGGACTTACCTCCGGTGCGGCCGGAAAGCGCGGTGAGCCGCAGCTCGGCGTGTTGCCGCTCTAGCTCGCTCACTTAGGTTGGCTTGCCTCGGTAGCTTTGCCGCCGTATAGGGCAGCGCCGAACCATCATGAAAAGATTGGTTTGGCTTTCTCATTTGGCGATGCTGCATCCAATGCCCGCCAAACCTCGTTTTCTTGCCCGGTTTTCCTGCAGATGTTTTTTGTTCCGATTTACATCGAAGCGATCCGTGCCCGGCCGCTGCTGATTTTTTGGGCGGCGGCGCTGGCGCAAGCCGCGGTGTGGATCGCAGTCCCGATGCTGTTCTATTCCGCGCCGCCAGGCGACCTGGCGCAGCTTCTCGCCGTCGGCCACGAGTTTCGTTTCGATGCCGGCGTCGGTCCGCCGCTGGCTTATTGGCTCGCCGAGATTGCGTTTCGCGTCGCCGGGCTGTTCGGCGTCTATGTGCTGGCGCAGATTTGCGTGGTCACGACCTATTGGCACGTCTTCGCGCTCGGCCGCGCCACGCTTGGCGCCCCGCATGCGGTGATGGCGGTGCTGCTGATGGTCGGCATCGCGCTGTTCACGGTGCCGTCACCGGATTTCGGCCCGCCGATCCTCAGTATGGCGCTGTGGGCGATCGTGTTGCGGTACTATTGGCGGGCGGCCGTGGAGCGGCACCAGCGCTCCTGGTATGTGCTCGGCTGCGCTGCGGCGCTGCTGCTGATGTCGAGCTCGGCGGCGCTGCTTCTGCTCGGTGTGCTGGTTGCGTTCACGGCGGCGACCGCGCGCGGCCGTGGGGCCTTCGCAACAGACGAGCCGTGGATCGTCGGCATCGCGCTCGCCGTTGTTCTGGTCCTGCATGTGATCTGGCTGCAGGGGGTGTGGCCGGCGGGTCCCGGCGACAATCTGCTACTGCTCTTCGAACGCTTGCGGCAGGCGCAAAGCGCGAGCCTGAATACTTCGGCCTGGCTGCGGCTTCTCGCGGCGCTCGGTCTTGCTCATGCCGGGCTTGCGATCCTCCTGGTGCTGGCGGTCGGCTGGCCGCGCGTCAGCACCGCGCCGGCGCCGGCAATCGCGCGGCGCCATACCGATCCTTATGCAGCGACGTTCGTCAAAATCTTCGCCCTGGTGCCGGCTTTGTTGGCGAGTATTTGCGCGGTGCTGGTCGGGCAGAAGGCCCCAATCGGCGGCGCGGCGCCGCTCGTCGTGCTCTCCGGGCTCTTCGTCGTGCTCGCCGCCGGCGACAGTATCGAACTTTATCATCAGCGCGTGCTCGGCTTTGCCTGGTCCGGTCTGCTTATCGTGCCGGCGGTCTTCGTTCCGCTCCTGATCGTCACACTGCCATGGGCGGTCGGCACCGATCTCAGCATCGCCCAGCCGGCGAACGCGATGGGTGAATTTTTTGCCGATAGTTTTCAGCGCCGCACCGGCCAAAAACTTGCCATCGTCACCGGCGACCCACGCACCGCGGCCTTGATCGCGCTCACCGCGCCGAGCCGGCCGAGCGTCTTTTCCGACGCCGATCCGTCGCACACGCCTTGGGTCAGCGCCGACGACATCCGCAAGAAGGGCGCCGTCGTGGTGTGGCTCACCGCGGACACATCGCCGACGCCGCCGCCGGATATCAGAATCTATTTTCCCGATCTGGTGCCTGAAGTGCCGCGCACCTTCGACCGGCCGGTACAGGGCCGCCTGCCGCTCTTGCGGATCGGCTGGGGCGTCATCAGGCCGGGCAGCGTGATGCCGGCGCCAAAATAGGAAAAGTGCTGTTGGGGCAGTTAAGGGGGACGAGAACATGGACGACGCCGCAACGACGCAGAAGCCGCAGCCCATCCTCGACCGACTATTCAGCTTGAGCACTTCAGGCAGCAATCTGCGCACGGAATTCGTCGCCGGCCTGACCACGTTTTTGACGATGGTCTATATCGTCTTCGTCAATCCGCAGATTCTCGGCAATGCCGGGATGGACAAGGGCGCGGTCTTCGTCGCCACCTGCATTGCCGCAGCCGCGTCGACACTGGTGATGGCGCTCTACGCCAATTATCCGATCGCGCTTGCGCCCGGCATGGGGCTGAACGCCTTCTTCGCTTTCACCGTCGTCTTGACGATGAAGTTCACCTGGCAGCAGGCGCTGGCCGCGGTGTTCTGCTCGGGCGTGCTCTTCTTCCTGATTTCGATCTTTCGCATCCGCGAGTATATCGTCAATTCCATCCCCAAGAACCTGAAGCTTGCGATCTCCGCCGGCGTCGGCCTGTTTCTTGGCATCATCGCGCTCGAAGAAGCAAAGATCGTCGTGGCCAGCCCGGCGACGCTGGTGACGCTTGGCGATTTGCGCAGCCCGTTCGCCATTCTGTGTCTGCTCGGCCTGGTGCTGATCACCGCACTGAACGCCCGCAAGATCATCGGCGGCACGCTGATCGGCATTCTCATCGTCACCGTGATCGGCATTCCGTTCGGGCTCGTGACCTATAGCGGCATCGCCGCGCCGCCGCCGTCGCTGAAGCCGACTTTGCTGCAGCTCGATTTCTCGCGCCTGACCGAGATATCGTTCATCATCGTTGTGCTCAGCTTCCTGTTCATCGACGTTTTCGACAATGCCGGCACGCTGATCGGCGTCACCCATCGCGCCGGACTGGAAGACGAACATGGCAATCTGCCGCGGATGCGGCAGGCGCTGGTCGCCGACAGTTTCGCTGCCATGTTCGGCGCGCTGATCGGCACGTCAACGACGACGAGCTATATCGAAAGCGCGGCCGGCGTCGCCGCCGGCGGACGCACCGGCTTGGCGGCGCTCTTTGTCGCTTTGTTCTTCCTCGCCACGCTGTTCTTCGCTCCGCTTGCCGGCATGGTGCCGGCTTATGCATCGTCCGCGGCGCTCCTTTACGTGGCCTGCTTCATGGCGCGGGGGCTCGCGGAAATCGACTGGGACGACATCACCGAGGCCGCGCCTGCGGTCGTCGCCGCCATCACCATGCCGCTCACTTATTCGATCGCGACCGGCATCGGTCTTGGCTTCATCACTTATGCGCTCGCCAAGCTGTTCGCCGGCAAATTCGCCGAGGCCAAGCCCGCGGTGCTGGTGCTGGCGCTGATCTTTGCAGCTAAGTTCGCGATCGATTAGGGCGCAAAGTCTGGCAAAGGAGGAAGCGATGAATGCCGGAGCCTTTTCATCGTGGCAAGTGTGGGCGGTGCTGTCGGCGGTCTTCGCGGCGCTCACCGCGATCTTTGCCAAAGTCGGCGTCGAGAACGTCAATTCCGATCTCGCGACCTTCATCCGCACCATCATCGTCGTCTGCGTTCTCGGCCTGATCGTCTACGCGACCAGGCAATTCCAGAACCCGGCCGACATTTCCGCCCGCACCTATCTGTTCCTCGCTTTGTCGGGGCTCGGCACCGGCGCGTCGTGGCTGTGCTATTTCCGCGCGCTCAAGCTCGGCAATGCGGCGCAGGTGGCGCCGATCGACAAATTGAGCGTCGTGCTGGTCGCCATATTCGGCGTGCTGTTTCTCGGCGAGAAGCTCTCGACGGTGAATTGGCTCGGTGTCGCCCTGGTCGCGGCCGGCGCGATCCTGGTGGCGGTGCGGTAAAACTAAACGCGCGCCGCCAGCGCTTTCTTCAGTGCGAGAAAATCCCGCCAAGCGAAACGCTTCTGCAGCGGGCTCCGCAACAGGAACGCCGGGTGAAAGGTCGCGAGCGCTCTGATCTCGCGGCTGCCGGTGTCGTAGGGAAACCAGCGGCCGCGGCTGCGGGTGATGCCGTCCTTGATGCCAAGCAGCGTCTGCATCGCCGGGCCGCCGAGGCAGACCACGATGTCGGGATCGGCAAGCTCAATCTGGCGGCGGATGAACGGCAGGCAGATCGCGGTTTCCTGTGGCGTCGGCGTGCGGTTGCCCGGCGGCCGCCACGGCACGACATTGGCGATATAGGCGTTGCTGCGATCAAGCCCGATCGCCGCCATCATGAGGTCGAGGAGCTTGCCGGAGCGGCCGACAAAGGGCTTGCCGGAAATATCTTCGTCATAGCCCGGCGCTTCCCCAACGAACATGATACGGCTTTGCGGATTGCCGTCGGCAAAGACCAACCGAGTTGCGGTCGCGCGTAACGCGCAGCCTTCGAAACCCTCGAGCAGCGCCCGCAACTCGTCGAGCGACCCTGCGCTTTTGGCCGCTTCACGCGCCGCCATGGCCGCGGCCTCCGGCGAAGCAGGCGGGGCCGGCTGAGGCAGCGTCCTCTCCCGTGCCGGCACCGTTGCTTTGTGAGGAAGGACCGCTTTGTGAGGAAGGACTTGGGCCGCGGCGTCACTGGTGCCTCGGGCCGGCGGGGCGATCGGCGGGCTTTCGTCCGCCATGCGATCGACGGGCTCCTCACCGAGCAAAGCATCGGCGCCGGCGTCGAGATAGAAGGCGATCAATTCGCGCGCTTCTTTGTGGCCGGGGACATTCATAGGCTGCCCAAGATCAAGATATTCACGTGCGCAGTAGTCATGTGCGCAATAGTCATGGGCGAAGGCAATGCGCGCTGCAAGCCGATTTGACGGGTCCGGCGATTGTCAGCGCAGCAATTTCGTGAACAATCCTCCTTGAGTAGCCGGGAACGGAGCAAGGATCATGAGCACGACGGAGCTTCCGGCCCGGGAGGCAATGGAATTCGACGTTGTCATCGTCGGCGCCGGCCCGGCCGGCCTTTCGGCAGCGATCAGGCTCAAGCAGCTTGCGCCGGATACTTCCGTGGTGGTCGTCGAGAAGGGCTCCGAAGTCGGCGCTCATATTCTCTCCGGGGCCGTCATCGACCCGATCGGGCTCGACAGTTTGATCCCGGAGTGGCGCGGCGAAGACACGCCGATCAAGACCAAAGTGACATCCGACCGCTTCTATGCGCTCGGAGAATCCGGCGCGTTGCGGCTGCCGCTCGCTTTGATGCCGCCTTTGATGAGCAATCACGGCAATTTCATCGTCTCGCTGGGTGAGGTCTGCCGTTATCTGGCGCGCAAAGCCGAAGCGCTCGGCGTTGAGATCTATCCGGGCTTCGCGGCGGCGGAGCTCTTGTTCGAGAACAACGCGGTCGCCGGCATCGCCACGGGCGACATGGGCATCGGCAAAGACGGCGATAGCAAATCCGGCTTCACCCGCGGCATGGCGCTGCGCGGCAAATACACTTTGTTCGCCGAGGGTGCGCGCGGCAGCCTGTCCAAGATCCTGATCGAGCGTTTCGGCCTCTCGCAAAATCGCGACCCGCAAAAATTCGGCATCGGCCTCAAAGAGCTCTGGCAGGTCGCTCCCGACAAGCACCGGCGCGGCCTCGTGCAGCACACGCTCGGCTGGCCGCTTGGCAATGCCACCGGCGGCGGCTCGTTCATTTATCACTACGACGACAATCTGGTCGCCGTCGGTTTCGTCGTGCACCTCAACTACAAAAATCCATATCTGTCGCCGTTCGAGGAATTCCAGCGCTTCAAGACACACCCGCTGGTGCGCGACACGTTCGAAGGCGGCAAGCGGATTTGCTATGGCGCCCGCGCCATTACCGAGGGCGGCTATCAGTCGGTGCCGAAGCTCGTCTTCCCGGGCGGCGCGCTGATCGGTTGCGCCGCGGGCTTCGTCAACGTGCCGCGCATCAAGGGCAGCCACAATGCCATGTTGTCGGGCATGCTCGCGGCCGAGCATGTGGCGGCTGCGCTCGCGGCCGGCCGCGCCAATGACGAGATCTCGGCTTACGAAGATGCGTGGCGCTCCTCTCCGATCGGCCACGATCTGTGGCGGGTGCGCAATGCCAAGCCGTTATGGTCGAAGCTCGGCACTTTTGCCGGCATCGCGCTCGGCGGCCTCGACATGTGGACCAATACGCTCGGCTTCTCGCTGTTCGGCACGCTCAAGCACGGCAAGCCGGATTTCGCGACACTCAAGCCCGCGGCGCAATGCAAGCGCATCGTCTATCAAAAGCCGGACGGCAAGCTCACCTTCGACCGGCTGTCGTCGGTCTATTTGTCCAACACCAATCACGAGGAAGACCAGCCCGCTCATCTTTTGCTGGGCGACGCTGCCTTGCAGAAATCGTCGGAACACGATGTCTATGGCGGGCCGTCGGCGCGCTATTGCCCGGCCGGTGTTTATGAATGGGTCGAGGATGCCGGCGGGCCGCGCTACGTGATCAACGCGCAAAACTGCGTGCACTGTAAGACCTGCGACATCAAAGACCCGAACCAGAACATCACCTGGGTGCCGCCCGAGGGCGGCGGCGGCCCGAATTATCCGAATATGTGATTGCCGGTTATGTGATCGCGCGCTGCCGCGATTTCGCCGCCGTTGGGGCCTAAACGACGCAGCTCGTGCTGGAGCACGAGGGGACGACGACAGGGCGGCGTCAGCCGGCATCCTTGCGGCGGCGCAACAAAAAGGCCATTCTCGCGCATCCAGATGATCGGCGCTTGTTGCGAGTCCGCCGACCCGATTTGTCGCCGACCCAATTCGCTGCAGACCCAATTCGCTTATGGAGATGTCGTGATTCACTCGCTGTTGCCCCGGCGTGCCGCCATTCTTGGCATCGCTCTCGCCCTCGGTTTTCCATCGGTGCTCGCCGCCCAAGCGGCCACCGTCCCGGCGCCAGCGGAACTTTCGCCTGAGAACGCCGCCGGCAGTTATCTCGCCGCCCGCCATGCCGGCGCCGAGCGCGATGCCACCGCCGCGGCTGCCTATTACATGGACGTGCTCAAGCTCGATCCGAAGAATGCGGACCTGTTGAGCCGCACATTTCTCTCCGTCCTCACCGACGGCGACATCGATCAGGCGTCGAAGCTTGCCGAGCGCATGCTCGAAGTCGATCACACCGACAAGATCTCCCACCTTGTGATCGGTATCCGCGAACTCAAGCTGAAGCATTACGGTGCGGCCAAGCAGAACTTCGCGCAATCGGTGCGCGGCCCGGTGACCGATCTGACCGCGGCACTGCTCTCGGCATGGTCGCAGGAAGGCGCCGGCGACGCGCATGGTGCGGTTGACACCATGGACAAGCTGTCGGGGCCGGACTGGTACGGTATTTTCAAGGATCTGCATGCCGGCTTCATCCTCGATCTCGCCGGCGACAAGAAGGGCGCGCAGAAGCGCTACGAGGCCGCCTACAAGACCGATCCGTCGGCGCTGCGTACGGTGCAGGCCTATGGCCGTTTCCTGTCCCGCAACGGCAGCAAGGACGACGCGCTCAAGGTCTATCAAGACTTCGCCAAGGTCCTGCCCGACCATCCGCTGGTCAACGAGGAGATGAAGGCGATTGCCGACGGCCAGAAGCTGCCGACGCTCGTCGATTCGCCGCAGGCCGGCGCCGCCGAGGCGCTGTACGGTCTCGGTGCTTCGATCGGCCGCCGCGGCGGCGAGGATCTGGCGTTGATCTATCTGCAGCTCGCGCTCTATCTGCAGCCGTCGCATGCAATGGCGCTGTTGTCGCTCGGCGATCTCTACGAAGATTTGAAGAAGCCCGATCTCGCCATCAAGGCCTATGAGCGGGTGCCGGCGAATTCATCGCTGTCGCGCAATGCCGAAATTCAGATGGCGGTCGACCTCGATGCGCTCGATCGCACCGACGAGGCCAAGCAGCGGCTGCAACACGTGATCGCGCAGCGCCCCAAGGATTCTGAGGCGATCATCGAGCTCGGCAATATCCAGCGCGCGCGCAAAGACTTCGCCGGCTGCGCCGACACCTATAGCAAGGCCATCGACACGGTGCCCAATCCCGAGAAGTCGAACTGGGTCGTGTTCTATTTCCGCGGCATTTGCTACGAGCGCTCGCATCAATGGCCGGCCGCCGAAGCCGATATGAAAAAGGCGCTGGACCTGTTTCCGGAACAGCCGCTGGTGCTCAACTATCTCGGCTATTCCTGGGTCGATCAGGGCGTCCATCTCGATCAGGGCATGGACATGATCCGCCGCGCCGTCGAGCAGCGGCCGGATGATGGCTATATCGTCGACTCGCTGGGCTGGGCCTATTTCCGCACCGGCAATTACGACGAAGCGGTCAAGAATCTGGAACGCGCCGTCGAGCTCAAGCCGGAAGATCCGACCATCAACGACCACCTCGGCGATGCCTATTGGCGTGTCGGCCGGATGCTGGAGGCGCATTTCCAGTGGTCGCACGCCAAGGACTTGAAGCCGGAGCCGGACGATCTGCCCAAGATCGAGGCCAAGCTGCAGAATGGGTTGCCCTCCGACACATCGTCGTCGGCGGATGCCAGCAAGCCGGCCGCGCCGCTCGATGCGGCGAAGGCGAATTCCGGTTCGGGCGCCGACACCAAGAAAACCGGCAACGGCGGCTGAGCTGGCGCCTTGTCAGTTCCGCTCGTTGCGCACGCACCGGCCAAGGTGAACCTGACGCTGCGAGTCCTTGGCCGCCGCGCCGACGGCTATCACGAGCTCGAAAGCTTGGTCGTATTCGCCGATTGCGGCGACCGGCTCACTTTTACGCCCGGCAGCGCATTGTCGCTGACCCTCAGCGGCGCAACGGCGAGCGAGGCCGGCGCCGACGCCGATAATCTCGTGTTCAAGGCGGCACGCGCGCTCGCGGCGCGTATGCCTGATCTCATCCTGGGCGCGTTTCACCTCGAAAAGAATTTGCCCGTCGCGGCCGGGCTCGGCGGCGGCTCGTCCGACGGTGCTGCGGCGCTGCGCCTGATCGCGCAGGCCAATAAGCTCGCACTGGATAATCCGCATTTGCAGGCGGCTGCGCGTGCGACCGGCGCCGATGTGCCGGTTTGTCTCGATCCGCGGCCGCGTGTGATGCGCGGCATCGGCGAGCAGCTTTCGGAGCCGCTTCCATTGCCGCAGCTTCCGGCGGTGCTGGTCAATCCCGGCGTCGCGCTTGCGACCAAGCACGTCTTCGCCGGCTTGAACGCGAGCGCGCAACTAGCTGCGCCGTTTGATCTTGTCGCGGCCATCGCCAAGCTCGAGAGTCGCGACCAGTTGCTGCACATGCTGCAGACGCAGCCCAACGATCTCGAAGCGCCGGCGATTATTTTGCAGCCGGTGATCG